>Ga0209168_10000065_pt1 | contig 121284 bp, 99 predicted proteins | sample Coa_R1_FD_187156 | JGI IMG/M metagenome (GOLD analysis project Ga0209168, IMG submission 187156) | Surface soil microbial communities from Centralia Pennsylvania, which are recovering from an underground coalmine fire - Coalmine... | ecosystem: Environmental > Terrestrial > Soil > Unclassified...
CACGATCATCGAGCGCCAGCCGCTCGGCGAGTCCGCCGTCGAGCTCGTCCTCGACGTGGGCGGGGTCGGCTACCGGGTGACGGTGTCGCCGCGCACCGCCGCCTCCCTCGACGGCCTCGGGCACGAGGCGTCCATCGCCGTGCACACCCACGTGCGGGAGGGTGCCATCACGCTCTACGGCTTCGTCGACGCCGACGAGCGGCGCGCCTTCGAGCTGCTGTTGTCCGCGCACGGCGTCGGTCCCGCCCTCGCTCTCGCCATCGTGGCGGTCCACCGCCCGGCCGATCTCGCCGGGATCGTCATCGGGGGTGACACGACGGCGCTCTGCCTCGTGCCGGGAGTCGGGAAGAAGACCGCGGCCCGCCTGCTCGTCGACCTGCGGGCGCGTTTCGAGCAGTACGACGGCCCCCTCGGGGCGAGCGCCGTGCTCGAGGGCGACGGACCGGCGGCCGGCGGGCCCGGCGGCCGCGCCTCGGAGCGGGCCGACGTCTCGGAGGCCCTCGCCCAGCTCGGCTACGCGCCCGAGGAGATTCGCGCCGCCCTGCGGACGCTTCCCGACGGAGGTTCCGCCGAGGAGCTGCTCCGTCTCGCCCTCCGAGAGCTGGCGCCCCGCCGATGAGCCCGCGCCACGAGGTGCTCGAGGGCGGCGCCCCCGATCGCGAAGTTGCAGAAGCGGAAGCCCCCGAGCGAGCCCTCGACCCCGCCAAGCGCGAGGCGGAACGGGGCATGGAGGCCGGGCTCCGGCCTCGCAGCCTGGCCGAGTTCGTCGGCCAGGAGCAGCTGCGCGAGCGGCTCGCCATCGTGCTCGAGGCAGCCCGTCGGCGGGCCCAGCCGGTCGACCACATGCTGTTCGCCGGGCCGCCGGGGCTCGGCAAGACCACCCTCGCAGGCATCGTCGCCGCCGAGATGGCGGCCGGCTTCCGCATCACCTCGGGACCGGCCCTCGTCCGTACCGGCGACATCGCCGCCATCCTCACCGACCTCCAGCCAGGCGACGTGCTGTTCATCGACGAGATCCACCGCCTCGGCCGTGCCGTCGAGGAGGTGCTCTACCCGGCCATGGAGGACTTCGAGCTCGACATCGTCATCGGCAAGGGGCCGACCGCCCGCTCGCTGCGACTCGAGCTGCCCCGCTTCACCCTGGTGGGCGCCACCACCCGGACGGGGCTTGTGACCGGACCGCTGCGCGACCGCTTCGGCGTCGTCGCCCGCCTCGACCACTACAGGCCGGCTGAGCTGGTCGCCATCCTCGACCGCTCCGCCCGCCTCCTTGGCGTCGAGCTCACTGCCGAGGGGGCCGAGGAGATCGCCGGCCGCTCGCGGGGGACCCCCCGCCTCGCCATCAGGCTGCTGCGCCGTGTGCGGGACTTCGTCGAGGTGCGCGGCAGCGGAGTCGCCACGCTCGAGGCAGCCCGCGAGGGGCTCGACCGGTTCGGGGTCGACGAGCTCGGTCTCGACCACCTCGACCGGACGATCCTCGAGACCCTCTGTGTCCGCTTCGGCGGCCGCCCCGTCGGGCTCTCGACCCTCGCCATCTCGGTCGGCGAGGAGCCGGAGACCGTCGAGGACGTCTACGAGCCCTTCCTGCTCACGGCCGGGTTGATGCAACGCACCCCGCGGGGCCGGGTCGCCACGGGCGCCGCCTACGCCCACCTCGGCCTTCCGGTGCCGGCCGCCCTCGTCCCGCTCGGGTCGCCCTCGAGCCTCTTCGACCGGGTTCGCGGCGAGGAGGACGAGGCGGTCGACACCGCCTGAGGGCCGGCGCACCCGCGCCGGAACGGAGGGCAGAATTCGGGCGTGGCCAGGCTGAGCCTTCCCGCGGTGGCCGTGCAGGACTCCTTCCTCGCCGCCATGGACGAGTTCCGGGCCGAGGGGAGGGGGAGCGCGGGTGACGACACCATGACCGGGCGCGACATCCGGCTGTGGACCGGGCGCTGGGAGCGGCCCGAGGGTTTCGCCGCCTACGTCGAGTCGCTCCGTTCGGCCGCCCTCGAGGAGACGCCCCGTCCCTCCCACTTCGTCCCGTCGACCACCTGGTGGTGGGTGGACGGCGACGAGTTCCTCGGTCGCATCGCTCTGCGGCACCGGCTGAACGACCGGCTGCTCGAGATCGGCGGCCACATCGGCTACGACGTGCGCCCGAGCGCCCGTCGCCACGGGCACGCCACCGCCATGCTCGCCGCCGCCCTGCCGGCGGCCGCCGCCATCGGCATCGACCCGGCCCTCGTCACCTGCGACGTCGACAACGTGGCGTCCCGCAAGGTCATCGAGGCCAACGGCGGAGTCTTCGAGGACGAGCGCAGCGGGAAGCTGCGATACTGGGTGGCGACACACCCTGACGGCAAGCAGGCCTGATCGATCTCTGCGGCCGCCTGCCAGCGGATAAGGTGTCGAGTCGCTTTCCACCGTCTGACAGGGAGACGATGTCCCAATCCGTTCTGAGCGCCGGCCTCGCGCTGCACCCGCTCCTGCTCGGCGCCACTTCCAAGAAGTCCTCGTCGAGCGGGGCGACCACGCTGATCTTCCTCGTCCTCATCCTCGCCGCCGGCTACTTCCTCCTCATCCGTCCACAGCGCCAGCGGGCGCGTCGCCAGCAGCAGACCCAGCAGGACATCGGCGTCGGCGACGAGGTCATGCTGACCTCGGGCATCATCGGCACCGTGACGGGTTTCGAGGGTGACCGCGCCACGGTCGAGATCTCCGACGGCGTCGAGATCGAGGTGCTGCGGCGCGCCATCGCCCAGCGCGTCACGGTTCCCGACGCCCCCGTCGTCGAGACCGACGCAGAGGAGGTCGGTCCCGATCCCGCCGGGAGCGGTGAGGACGAGTACGACCACGCCTCCGACGAACCGCACACGGCTACGGCCGGCTACGGCGGAATCCCCCACGGGCTCCCCGTGGACGACGGCGCCGCTGACGGCGACGACAGCGCAGCCCCGGGCGACGAGCCCGGCGGCGAGGCGGCGGCGGGCGGCACGGCCGGCGGGGCCGTGACGGGTTCCACCTCGGGCGGCGAGGCCACCGAGGACGTGCCACGCGTCCCCGGTGGAGGGCTCGGCGGACCGACGCAGCCGGACGGGCGCGCCGGGAAGGAGTGACGTCTTGAGACAACGCGGCCTCCTCGTGAGCGTCCTGCTCACCCTGGCGGTCTGCTTCGGAGCCTTCGCCGCCGTGTTCTCGGTCGGCTGGCGCCCGCTGCTCGGTCTCGACCTCCGCGGCGGCTTCTCGGTCGTGTACTGCCCTGCCGCGAGGCTCTCGAACACCCGCTGCGCTCCGTCGTCACAGGTGAAGACGGCCACGCTCGACCAGGTGGTGAGCATCCTCCAGGACCGCGCCAACGGCCTCGGCGTCGCCCAGCCGAACATCGGCGTGCAGGGCGGGAACGTCGTCGCCCAGCTGCCGGGGGTGAAGAACCCCGCCAAGGCCGAGCAGATCCTCGGGGAGACCGCCCAGCTCTACTTCCGCCCGGTGCTCTGTTATGCGCCGCCCTACCAGAGGCCGGCCTCGACGAGCCCGAAGAAGAAGGGCAAGGTCACCTCGAGCGGATCGAGCTCGACGACGACCACGACGAGCGCGAAGAGCTCGACCACCTCGAGCTCGACGTCGACCACCACGACGACCACCGTGCCGTCGCACCCGTCGGCGACGACACCGCTCCCGGTCTGCCCGAGCGCCTACCAGCCGACGTCGACGAGCAACCCGACGCCCTACCCGCCGCTGGCGTCCTACCCGACCACCACTTCACAGACCGATCTCCCCAACAAGACGGTGCTCCTCAAGGCGAAGGGCTCGACCGACCGGATGGAGCTCGGCCCGGCGCTCGCTACCGGCAGCGTCATCAAGTCGGCCGTCGCCATCGACACCTCGACCGGCTGGCAGATCAACTTCACGCTGACCGGGCCGGGAACCTCGATCTTCAACAACAAGATCGCCAAGCCCTACTACCACAAGCTCGTGGCGGACGACCTCGGCGGCATCGTCGAGACCGCTCCGGTGATCGACGCACAGAGCTTCCCCGGCTCGGGCCAGATCACCGGGACGTTCACCTCCGACCAGGCGAGCACGATCGCCCTCGTCCTCAACTACGGGGCGCTGCCGGTGCGCCTGCTGCAGCAGGACGTGGAGCGGGTGTCGCCGACGCTCGGGAGCCAGTCGCTCCACGCCGGCCTCCTCGCCGGCCTGCTCGGGCTGCTCCTCGTGATGGCCTACATGATCTTCTACTACCGGGCCCTCGGCATCGTGGTGGTGCTCGGGCTCGTATCGACCGCCGCGCTGCTCTACGGGATCATCTCCTGGCTCAGCCACTCGTCGGCCAACCTCACGCTCGACCTCTCGGGCATCACGGGGCTCATCGTGTCGGTCGGCATCACCGTCGACTCCTACGTCGTCTACTTCGAACGGCTGAAAGACGAGGTGCGCGCCGGGCGGTCGGTGCGCGCCTCCGTCGACAGGGGCTTCCGCAGCGCCTACCGCACGATCCTTTCGGCCGACGCCGTGTCGTTCATCGGCGCCCTCGTGCTGTGGCTGCTCTCGGTCGGGGCCGTGCGGGGCTTCGCCTTCATGCTCGGCCTCTCGACGCTCATCGACGTCGCCACGGCCTACTGCTTCACCCGGCCGCTCGTGATCCTCCTCGGGCGAAACCGCATCTTCACCGAGGCCCGTGGCCTCGGTGTCGCCCGCGGGCTCGCCGTCAGCACGGAGGAGGCTGCGTGAGCACCGTCACCCTCGAGCCGGACGCGCCCGAGCACCGCCTCGGGACCTTCCGCCGCCTCTACTACGGCCAGACCCGCTTCGACTTCGTCCGCCGCAGGCGGTGGTGGTTCGGCATCTCGTCCCTCATCATCCTCGCCGGCGCCATCTCGCTCGGCGTGCGCGGCCTCAACCTCGACATCGAGTTCGTCGGGGGAACTTCCTGGACGGTGCCGGCGAACGGCGTGACCGTCCAGCAGGTCCGGGCGGCCATCGGGCTGCCGGGGGCGACCATCACGACGCTCGGGAGCGGGTCGCACCAGTCCATCCAGGTGGAGGCGAAGCTCGGCAGCGGCCAGCACGGGACGAGCAACGCCGAGGTCACGAAGATCCAGCGGATCCTCGCACAGCTCACCCACCACCACTCCAACCTCAACTCGGTGACGACCCAGCAGGTCGGCCCGACCTGGGGCGGTCAGATCACCCACAAGGCGATCGTTGCCCTCATCGTCTTCTTCATCCTGATCGCCCTCTACATCTCGATCTTCTTCGAGTGGAAGATGGCGCTCGCCGCCATCATCGCCGTCGTGCACGACATCCTGGTCACCGTCGGGATCTACTCGCTGACCTTCTTCCTCGTCACCCCCGACACGGTCGTCGCCTTCCTCACCGTCCTCGGCTACTCGCTCTACGACACGATCGTCGTGTTCGACCGTGTGCGCGACAACATGAAGGGGCTCGGGGCGACCGGCAAGCTCACCTTCACCGACGTCGTCAACCTGTCGATGAACCAGACGCTCGCCCGGTCGATCAACACCTCGCTCGTCGCCATCATGCCGATCCTCGCGGTGCTCGTCCTCGGGGCGGACATCCTCGGCGCCACGACGCTCCAGTACTTCGGCCTCGCCCTCTTCATCGGTCTCACGAGCGGGGCGTACTCGTCGATCTTCATCGCCTCACCTCTCGTCGCCGTGATGAAGGAGCACGAGAGCCGCTACCAGCAGATCCGCCAGCGCCTCGAGGCGCGTGGCACGGGTACCCAGCTCCTCTCGGCAGCGGCTGTGGCGGCGGGCGCCCTGCTCGAGGACCGCGGGACGGGCGGCGCGGGGTCCCGACGCCGGCGCCGGGGGACCGGTGACGGCCGCGCCGCGGAGCGCCCCGCCGGGCCGCTTCGGCCGGGCGCCGCCCGCCAGGCTCAGGGCGCGGCCGCCCTCCGGCCGGCGCGCCGCAGCGAGCAGGTCAGGGAGTCCGACTTCGCCGAGGAGGAGTTCGTCGGCGACGAGGTCGCCGAGGACGAGGACCTCGCGGTCGAGGCGGGCGGGAGCGCCGGCCGTCCTGCGCCGCAGCCCTCGCGCGGGCAGGCACCTTCCCGCCCCGGTGGCCAGGCGCGCAGGCCGGCAGGGCGTCCGGCGCAGCCTCCCCGGCCGCGCAAGAAGCGGCGCCGCTGACGGCCGCCCGGCGCGAGCGCACAGGCGAGGGCGCGGCGTGATCGACATCCGGCTTGCCCGCGAGCAGCCCGGCGAGCTCCGCGCCGCCCTCGCCCGCAAGGGCGCCGCCGAGCTCTTCGACGAGCTCCTCGAGGCGGACGGCAAGTGGAGGGCCCTCACGACGAGAGTCGACGAGCTGCGCGCCCGCACCAAGCTGAAGGGCCGCCCGACCGAGGAGCAGGTCGCCGAGCTGCAGGCAGTGAAGGAGCAGCTCCGGGAGGCGGAAGCGGCGCTCACCGCCGCCGCCTCGCGCCGCGACGACCTCCTCGCACGGGTCCCGAACCCGCCGGCGCCGGAGGTCCCCGACGGCGACAGCGAGGAGGACGCCCTCGAGATCCGCCGTGTCGGCAGCCAGCCCGTGTTCCCGTTCGCGGTGCGTGACCACGTCGAGCTCGGGGGTTTCGATCTCGACAGGGGTGCGAGGCTGTCGGGCTCTCGCTTCGCCTACCGCCGCGGCCCCCTCGCCCTCCTCGAGCTCGCCATGTACCGCTACGCCCTCGAGCACCTCGTGGAGGCGGGTTTCGAGCCGGTGCTCCCGCCGGTGCTCGTGCGCGAGGAGGCCATGTACGGCACGGGCTTCCTACCGACCGACGAGGTGAACCTCTACCGGGTCGAGCGCGACGAGCTCTACCTGACCGGGACCTCCGAGGTGGCGCTCGCCGGGTTGCACATGGGCGAGGTGCTCGAGGCCGACGAGCTCCCGGCGCGCTATGCCGGCTACTCGACGTGCTTCCGGCGGGAGGCCGGGGCTGCAGGGCGGGACACGCGCGGCGCCATCCGAGTCCACCAGTTCGACAAGGTCGAGATGTTCGTCTACACGACGCCTGAGGCGTCCCTCGAGGAGCACGAGCGGCTGCTCGCCATCGAGGAGGACCTCGTGTCGCGCCTCGGCCTCGCCTACCGCGTCGTGGTGACGGCCGCCGGGGACCTCGGGGCACCCGCCGCCAAGAAGTACGACATCGAGGCGTGGATGCCGAGCCAGGAGCGCTACCGGGAGATCACCTCCTGCTCGAACACGACCGACTACCAGGCACGGCGGCTCAACGTGCGCTTCCGGGACGAGCGGGGCCTGCGGGTGGCGCACACGCTGAACGGGACGGCGATGACCGCTCGGTGGCTGATCGCCCTCGTCGAGAGCTGCCAGCAGGAGGACGGCTCCGTCCAGGTGCCCGAGGTCCTCCGGCCCTACGGTGCGCCCGAGCTGCTGCCGTCGTCCTCCAAGCCCTGAGCGGCCGGCCTCGCCGGGTTGCCCGGGCGTGAGGCCTCCCGCTCGGCCCGCCGGGCCTCGAGGTCGAGCGGGTCGACGGGCCCGTGGCCCGAGCCGAGCCGCCAGCCGGCTGACCGCTCGATCGCCGCCTGCACGAACCCCTTGGCCGAGAGCGCCGCCTCGAGCGGGCCCCAGCCGAGCGCCAGCCCCGCCGCCACGGCGGCCGAGAAGACGTCGCCGGAGCCGTGCACGTTCGGCGTCTCGACGAAGCGGGCGGCGAGATGGGTGACCGCCACGCCGTCGAAGGCGACGTCCACCGCCTCCTTCCCCCGGCGCCGGCCGCCGGTCACGACGACGAGCGAGGGGCCGAGCGACTGGAGCTCGCGGGCCGCCTCCTCGGCGGCGGCGAGGTCGCCGAGCTCGTCGGGCGGCCAGCCGAGGAGGAGGGCGGCCTCGTAGGTGTTGGGCGTGGCCACGATGGCAGACGTGAGCAGGGCGCGCACGGCCGCCGTCATGTCGCCCCCGGTGAAGAGCGGCTCCCCGGACGAGGAGACGAGCACGGGGTCGACGACGAGGCGCCGGAGCGTCCCGTAGGCGGCGAGGGCGGAGACGGCGGCCACCGAGGCGGTCGATCCGAGGTAGCCCGTCTTGGCGGCCTCGGGGCGCAGGTCGCGGGCGACCACCTCGATCTGGGCGGCGAGAAACGATGCCCGGACCGGCTCTGAGGCGTGCACCCGGTTCGTGTCCTGCGCCGTCACCGCCGTCACCGCCAGGGCCCCGTGCACCCCGTAGGCGGCGAAGGTCCGCAGGTCGGCGGCGACACCGGCCCCGCCGCCGGAGTCGGTGCCGCCGATGGTCAGCACGCAGGGCGGGGTCGCTCCGGGCACGGCCGTCCACCCTAGAAGCGGGGCGGGCCGCCGGGGGCGAGGGCGGCCGACCAGAAGGCCGAGGGCGGCCGCCCAGAAGGCCGAGGCGGCCCACTCTCCCGTGTACGCTCTCAGGACCGAGCAGGGCCAAGGATGTCCCGACGGGACGGGCGGATCTGTGCGGACCGCCCCCCGGCAACGCTGCCGACTCACCGAGCCGACTCAGAGAAGGGACACCATGGCGACTCCCGAGGCCGCCAGCCTGTACGACGCCGCTTTCGAGCACGACGCCTGCGGCGTCGCCTTCGTGGCCGACATGGCGAACGGCCCGAGCCACCGCGTCGTCGAGCTCGGCATCACCGCCCTCGAGAACCTCGCCCACCGCGGCGCCTTCGGCGCCGACCCCGAGACCGGCGACGGAGCCGGCATCCTCGTCCAGCTGCCTGACCTCCTGTTCCGGGCCATCGCCGGGGTGGCCCTGCCCGAGAGGGGTTGCTACGGCTCGGGCATGGCGTTCCTCCCGACGGATCGGGCCAGGGCGGTCGCCGCCAAGAACACCGTCGCGACGATCGCCGAGTCCGAGGGCCTCGAGGTGCTCGGCTGGCGTCCCGTTCCGGTCGACCCCACCCAGGCGGGGGCCGGCGCGCTCGCCGTCGCCCCGCTCCTCGAGCAGGTCTTCGTGAGCGGGGCGCCGAGCGGGGGAGAGACCCTCAGCGGCCTCGCCCTCGAACGCCGCCTCTTCGCCCTGCGCAAGCGGGCCGAGCACGCCGTCGACGGCCTGTACTTCCCGTCGCTCTCGTCCCGGACGTTCGTCTACAAGGGGATGCTCGCCACGCACCAGCTGCGGGCCTTCTACCCCGACCTGTCGGACCCCCGGCTCGAGAGCGCCATCGCCCTCGTCCACTCGCGCTTTTCGACGAACACCTTCCCGTCCTGGCCGCTCGCCCACCCCTACCGCCTCGTCGCCCACAACGGCGAGATCAACACGGTGCGCGGCAACCGGAACTGGATGAGGGCCCGCGAGGCCCTGCTCGCGAGCGACGCCTTCGGCGACGACCTCGCCCGGCTCTACCCCGTCGTCACTCCCGGCAACAGCGACTCCGCCTCCTTCGACGAGGTCCTCGAGCTGCTCCACCTCGCCGGCCGGTCGCTTCCGCACGCCGTGCTCATGATGATCCCGGAGGCCTGGGAGAACCACGGGGAGCTCGACGCCGAGCGGCGTGCCTTCTACGAGTTCCACGCCTGCCTGATGGAGCCGTGGGACGGGCCGGCCGCCGTCGCCTTCAGCGACGGGACGCTCGTCGGCGCCGTCCTCGACCGAAACGGCCTGCGTCCCGCCCGCTACTGGGTGACCGACGACGGGCTCGTCGTGCTCGCCTCGGAGGTGGGGGTCCTCGACATCCCGGCGTCGAAGATCGTTCGCAGGGGTCGCCTCAGCCCCGGCCGCATGTTCCTCGTCGACACCGCCGCCGGGCGCATCGTCGACGACGACGAGGTGAAGTCGCGCCTCGCCGCCGAGCACCCCTACGGCGACTGGCTCCGCAAGGGGCTTGTCCACCTCGAGGACCTCCCGCCCCGCCACATGCTCACCCCGCAGCACTCCTCGGTCGTCCGCCACCAGCGGCTCTTCGGGGTGACGGGCGAGGACCTCCGCATCCTCCTCGGGCCGATGGCGCAAAAGGGCGAGGAGCCGGTCGGCTCGATGGGCTCCGACACGCCGATCGCCGTCCTCTCGGAGCGCCCGCGGCTCCTCTACGACTACTTCGCCCAGCTCTTCGCCCAGGTGACCAACCCGCCCCTCGACGCCATCCGCGAGCAGCTCGTCACCTCGCTCCACTCGACCGTCGGGCCCGAGCGCAACCTCCTCGAGCCCGACCCCGAGAGCTGCCGCCAGATCGTGCTCCCGTACCCGGTGATCGACAACGCCGAGCTCGCCAAACTGCTCTACGTCCACGAGGACGGGGGGACCGACGGGTTCTCGTGCTTCGCGGTCGACGGCCTCTACCCGGTCGCCGGCGGGGGAGCGGCCCTCGAGGACTCCATCGCCCAGGTCTGCCGGCAGGTCTCCGAGGCGATCGCCCTCGGGGCCAACCTCGTCGTGCTGTCGGACCGGCACACGAACGAGGAGCTGGCGCCCATCCCCTCGCTCCTGCTCACCGCCGCCGTCCACAACCATCTCGTGCGCGAGCGGGAGCGGACCCAGGTCGGTCTCGTCGTCGAGACCGGCGAGGCCCGCGAGGTGCACCACATCGCCCTCCTCCTCGGCTACGGCGCCGGTGCGGTGAACCCGTACCTCGCCTTCGACTCCATCGCCGAGATGGTCCGCTCCGGCGCCCTCGAAGGGCTCTCGGAGCGCCAGGCGATCCGCAACTACGTCAAGGCGGCCTCGAAGGGCGTCCTCAAGGTCATGTCGAAGATGGGCATCTCGACGCTCGCCTCCTACACGGGGGCTCAGGTCTTCGAGGCCGTCGGGCTCGACCGCGAGGTCGTGGGCCGGCACTTCACGGGCACACCGAGCCGCCTCGGGGGGATCGGGGCCGACGAGATCGCCGCCGAGGTCGCCCGCCGCCACGCCGCCGCCTTCGGTCCGGGCGACGTCCCCGGCCGCCTCGAGGTCGAGCCCGGCGGCGAGTACCAGTGGCGCCGGGACGGCGAGTACCACCTCTTCAACCCGAGGACTGTGTTCAAGCTGCAGCACGCCACCCGTGCCAAGCGCTTCGACGTCTTCCGCGAGTACACCCGGCTCGTCGACGACCAGGCCGAGCAGCTGGCCACGCTGCGGGGGCTGCTCCGTTTCGCGCCGGCAGAGGAGAGCGGGCGACGCCCCGTGCCGCTCGAGGAGGTCGAGCCCGTCTCGGAGATCGTGAAGCGCTTCGCCACCGGCGCCATGAGCTACGGGTCCATCTCGGCCGAGGCGCACGAGACCCTCGCCATCGCCATGAACCGCCTCGGAGGCAAGTCGAACACGGGGGAGGGGGGCGAGGACCCCGAGCGCTTCACGCCCGACGAGAACGGCGACCTCCGCCGCTCGGCCGTGAAGCAGGTCGCCTCCGGCCGATTCGGCGTGACGAGCGAGTACCTCGTGAACGCCGACGACCTCCAGATCAAGATCGCCCAGGGCGCCAAGCCGGGCGAGGGTGGCCAGCTGCCGGGGCACAAGGTGTACCCCTGGATCGCGAAGACGCGGCACTCGACGCCGGGGGTCGGCCTCATCTCGCCGCCGCCCCACCACGACATCTACTCGATCGAGGACCTCGCCCAGCTCATCTACGACCTGAAGAACGCCAACCCGGCGGCCCGCGTCCACGTGAAGCTGGTCGCCGAGGTCGGGGTCGGGACGGTGGCAGCCGGCGTCGCCAAGGCGCACGCCGACGTCGTGCTCATCTCGGGCCACGACGGCGGGACGGGGGCGGCGCCGCTCACCTCGCTCAAGCACGCCGGGGTCCCCTGGGAGCTCGGTCTCGCCGAAACCCAGCAGACCCTGCTCCGCAACGGCCTCCGTGACCGCATCGTCGTCCAGGTGGACGGCCAGCTGAAGACGGGGCGCGACGTCGTCATCGCCGCGCTGCTCGGCGCCGAGGAGTTCGGCTTCGCGACGGCCCCGCTCGTCGTGTCGGGCTGCGTGATGATGCGGGTCTGCCACCTCGACACCTGCCCGGTCGGGATCGCCACCCAGAACCCGGAGCTCCGCAAGCGCTTCACCGGTCGGCCCGAGTTCGTCGAGACCTTCTTCGAGTACCTCGCCGAGGAGGTGCGCGAGCTCCTCGCTTCCCTCGGGTTCCGCTCCCTCGCGGAGGCGGTGGGCCACGTCGAGTGCCTCGACGCCGAGCAGGCCGTCGACCACTACTGGAAGGCGGGACGGCTCGACCTGGCGCCCCTCCTCGTCCGCGAGAGGACGGCCCGGGAGGTCGCCGCCCCCGAGGCGGACGGGGACGGCCTGTCCTGCACGCGGCCGCAGGACCACGGCCTCGAGCAGGCGCTCGACAACGAGCTCATCGCGCTGTGTGAGCCGGCGCTCACGGCGGGGCGCCCGGTCGCCGCCGAGCTCGAGGTGCGCAACGTGCACCGCAGCGTCGGCACGATGCTCGGGTACGAGGTCACGCGGCGCCACGGGGGGGCCGGGCTCCCCGACGGCACGATCGACCTGTCCTTCCGCGGCTCGGCGGGACAGAGCTTCGGGGCCTTCGTCCCGCGCGGGATCACGCTCCGGCTCGCCGGGGACGCCAACGACTACCTCGGAAAGGGCCTCTCGGGCGGCCGGCTCGTGGTGCGCCCCGAGGACTCCTCCCCGACGGCTGCAGAGGAGCAGGTGGTGGCCGGGAACGTCGTCCTCTACGGGGCGACGTCCGGCGAGGCGTTCGTCCGCGGCCAGGTGGGGGAGCGCTTCTGCGTGCGCAACTCGGGCGCGACCGCCGTCGTCGAGGGGGTGGGCGACCACGCCTGCGAGTACATGACCGGCGGCACCGTGGTGGTGGTGGGGTCGTTCGGCCGCAACTTCGCGGCGGGCATGTCGGGCGGCGTCGCCTACGTCCTCGACCCGGCCGGCCTGCTGCGGCGCCGCTGCAACTTCGAGATGGTGGAGCTGGAGCCGCTCGACGAGGAGGACCGCCACGTCGTCACGTCGCTGCTGCGCCGGCACCTCGAGCTCACCGGCTCGGAGGTGGCCGGCAGGCTGCTCGAGAGCGGGCCGGGGACCCTCGAGGGGTTCGTCAAGGTGATGCCGCGCGACTACCGGCGGGTGCTCGAGGCGACCCGCCGGGCGGTGGAGGACGGTGCCGTCGTGGAGGAGGCCGTCATGGCCGCCGCCCATGGCTGACCCCCGCGGCTTCCTCCGTTTCGGGCGGGTCGGTCCGTCCCGGCGACCCGTGCCGGTTCGGCTGAGGGACTGGCACGAGGTCTACGAGCCGTTCCCGGCCGCCACGCTCACCGAGCAGGCGGCACGGTGCATGGACTGCGGCATCCCGTTCTGTCACGAGGGCTGCCCGCTCGGCAACCTCATCCCCGAGTGGAACGACCTCGTCTACCGGGGACGCATGGAGGAGGCGGCCGAGCGGCTCGGCGCCACCAACAACTTCCCCGAGTTCACGGGTCGTCTCTGTCCGGCTCCCTGCGAGGGCTCCTGCGTCCTTGGGATCAACGCCGAGCCGGTCCTCATCAAGCAGGTCGAGCTGGACATCGCCGAGGCGGCCGCCCGGCCCTCGCTCGTGCCGTTGCCGCCGGCCCGGCGGACGGACCGGAGGGTGGCCGTCGTCGGCTCGGGGCCCGCCGGCCTCGCGGCCGCACAGCAGCTCACCCGCGCCGGGCACGGCGTCGTCGTCTACGAGCGGGCAGAGCGCGTCGGGGGCCTTCTCCGCTACGGGATCCCGGAGTTCAAGATGGAGAAGGCCGTCCTCGACCGCCGGCTCGCCCAGATGGAGGAGGAGGGGACGCGTTTCGTGACCGGCGTCTCGGTCGGCCTCCCGTCCGGGCCCGTTGAGGTGCCCTCGGCCCTCGCCCCCGGCGCCGCGGTCCTCGAGGCCGCCCGGCTGGTCGAGGAATTCGACGCCGTGCTCCTCGCCTGCGGCTCGACGGCTCCCCGCGACCTCACCGTGCCCGGGCGCGAGCTCGAGGGCGTGCTCTTCGCCATGGACTACCTGAAGCCCTCCAACCTCGTCTGCGAGGGCGCCCTCGCGGAGCCGCCGGTGTCGGCGGCCGGCAAGCACGTCGTGATCATCGGCGGCGGCGACACCGGTGCTGACTGCCTCGGCACCGTCCACCGGCAGGGGGCCGCCTCGGTCCACCAGCTCGAGATCCTGGTGGCGCCTCCCGAGTCGCGGGCGGCGGACAACCCGTGGCCGACCTGGCCGGTCGTCATGCGCACGTCGTCGGCCCACGAGGAGGGCGGCGAACGGGTCTTCTCGGTGGCGACGACGGCGCTCCTCGGCGACGAGCAGGGACGCGTCCGGGCCCTGCGGCTCGAGGAGGTGCGGACCGAGATCGTGGACGGGCGGCCGCAATTCGTGCCGGTCCCCGGGTCGGCGCGAGAGCTCACGGCCGAGCTCGTGCTGCTGGCGCTCGGTTTCCTCGGGCCCGAACGGCTCGGCGTCGTCGCAGAGCTCGGCCTCGACCTCGACGGCCGCGGGAACGTGGCGGTCGATCCCTCCTTCCGCACGAGTCGCGACGGGGTGTTCGCCTGCGGCGACATGGCGCGTGGCCAGAGCCTCATCGTCTGGGCGATCGCGGAGGGCCGCTCGGCGGCGGCCGCCATCGACCGGGCGCTCATGGGCGAGACCTCGCTCCCGTCGCCCGTCCGACCGGGCCAGCTGGCGCTGCGTTGAGGGTTCGCCGCCGCGTCCGAGCTGCGCCGGGAGGAGGCGGGCCGACTACCGTTGCCCCGCCCGTGCAGGTCCGGCTCGTCGGTCCATCGGAGGCTGAGCGATGAAAGCGGTGTCCGTGGAGGAGCGCATCGCCGCCGACCCCACCTCGGTCTACGAGCTGGTGAGCGACGTGACGCGCATGGGTGAGTGGAGCCCGGAGACGACCTCGTGCCGGTGGGTGGGAGGGGCACGGTCGGCCGCCGTCGGGTCGAGGTTCAAGGGGGCGAATCGCCACGGCTGGCATCGCTGGTCGACCACCTGCCAGGTGATCGCCGCCGACCCCGGGAGGCGGTTCGCCTTCGACGTGAACCTCGCCGGCATCCCGATCGCGAGGTGGGAGTACGAGATCGACTCCGACGACGGGGGATGCAGGGTCACCGAGCGCTGGACCGATCGGCGACCGGCATGGCTCGAGAAGGTGTCGCCCCTCGCCACGGGTGTGGGCGACCGCGAACACCACAACAGGGCAACGATGACCGAGACCCTCTCGCGGCTCCGCCGAGCGGCGGAATCGGGCTGACTCGTCCCTCGAGCGACACGGTCAGCGCGGATCCGCCGCCTCCGGCGGCTCCTCGTCGTCCGAGGACGGGTCGCGCCGCTGCCAGTCGATCGAGCCGGCCCTCGGCAGGCCGCCCTTGGAGGCGAGCCACTGGTGGAGGACCTGGGGCGCCATCGGGGTGGCGACGTGGAAGCCCTGCACTGCGTCGCACCCGAGCCGCTGGGCGGCCTCGAGCACGGCGGCGGAGTCGACGCCCTCGGCGATGACGCTCAGGTGGAGGCTGTGGCCGAGGTCGACGACGGCCCGCACGATCGCCTGCGCCACGTCGTCGGTGGCGAGGGGCTTCACGAACGACTTGTCGATCTTCACCGACTTGACCGGCAGGCGCTGGAGGTAGGCGAGGGACGAGTACCCCGTCCCGAAGTCGTCGAGTGCCACATGGACACCCCGTTCGGCGAGGTCCGACAGGCTGCGCATGGCGCCCTCCGGGTCCCGCATGACGGCGCTCTCGGTGACCTCGAGCTCGATGGCGCTCGTCGGCAGCCCCGGCCGGGCGGTGGCCGCCAGGACGGCGTCGAGCAGGGCCGGGTCGTGCACGGTGCCCGCCGACAGGTTGACGGCGACGGGGAGCGGCCAACCGGAGCGGTGCCAGGCGGCGCACTCCGCCAGCGCCCTTGCCAGCACCCAGCTCGTCAGCTCCCGGATCACGCCCGTCTGCTCGGCGAGCGGCACGAAGACGTCGGGGTTGAGGACGCCGCGGGTCGGGTGGTGCCAGCGCACGAGCGCCTCGACGCCGATGACGTGACCCGAGCGGGCGAGCACCTTCGGCTGGTAGTCGAGCACGAGCTGGCCCCGCTCGATCGCCTCGGTGAGCTCGCTCGCGAGGGCGAGGCGCGAGAGGCTCGAGCGCTCGAGGTCGTCGCTGTACCTGCGCGAGCCGAGGTGCTCGGACTTCGCCTGGTAGAGGGCGACCTCCGCCCGGCGCAGCAGCGACGGCACGTCGAGGGCGCCTCCGTCCGGCCCGACGTCGGCCGAGGCGATGCCGATGCTGCCGCGCAGCCGCAGGTGCACCCCGCCGACCTCGAGCGACTCCCCGAGGGTCGCCAGCACCTCCGAGGCGAGGCGGTCCTCGGCCTCGGTGCTGCCGAGTCCCCGGACGACGAGGGCGAACTCGTCGCCGCCGAGGCGGGCGACGAGCTCGACCGGCCCTGGGATGGTGCGCAGCCGTCGGGACACCTCGAGGAGGACGAGGTCACCGATGGCGTGGCCGAGGGTGTCGTTGATCTCCTTGAAGCGGTCGATGTCGAAGACGAAGACGCTCCTGCCGTCCCCGCTGAGGCGCGTGGTCGGGTCCTGCGGCCCCGCGAAACGGACCCCGTGGTCGGCGAGCATGAGCCGGTTCGGGAGGCCGGTCAGCGGGTCCTGCAGGGCCTGGGCGCGGATCGCCCGCTCGGCCCGGTGGCGGGCGGCCGCTCCGGCGAGGACGTTCGCCACCGCCTTCAGGAAGGCGACGTCGTCGTCCCCGAAGCGCCCCGGCGTCTCGCGGCCGGCGCCGAGCACGCCGACGGGGCCGTCCTGGCCGGGGATCGGCACCTCGACGACCGAGACGGCTTTGGTCCGTTCCCACAGCTCGGGGACCTCGAAGCGCCCGTCGAGGGCGACCTCCTCGCACACGACGGTCTCCTGCGAGGCGAGGGCGTAGCTCGCCGGTGACGACGTCGGGTCGGCCGAGAGGAGCTCGTGGCCGGCCACGGCGGTCCCCCGGTTGCACGTGAGGGTGAGGAACTCGGCTTCGGGGAGCGCCTCGAAGACATGGGCCGTGTCGACCTCGAGCTGGGTGGTCACGACGTCGAGGGCGTCCTCGAGGAGGTCGGAGAAGTCGATGCCGACGAGCGCCCACTGCCCGAGGTCGGCGATCGCCTCCTGCCGGGCGGAGCTGACGAGGACGGCCGGGTCGTCGCGACGGGCGCGCCGGCGGCGGGCCGACACGTCCGCCACGAGGCCGGCGAAGCCGGCCGGGGCGCCGTCCGGCCCCTCGACGGGATGACCGGACAGCTCGAGGCGTCGCTCCCCGTGGCGGAAGGGCACCTTCGAGAGCCGTTCGCCGGCGAGGATGCGGCGCAGGAGCGAACCGAGGGGGAGCTCGTCGCCGAGGAGGTCGAGCAGAAGGGCTCCCCGCGCCGAGCCCGCGTCGACGCCGAGGAGGCCCGCCAGCGCGCCGCCGAGCGCGGTCACGACTCCGGCCTCGTCACAGGCGAAGATCAGGACGTCGCCTCCCGCCTCGTCGGCCGCCACGCCCGCCACGAGGTCCGTGACCGCCCATGCCGACGCCTCGGCCCTCCGCCGCCGGGCCATCGCCTGGCCCCCGGCGCGGACGAGGCGCGTCGTGTCGAGCCCGAGGGAGACCGAGTCGGTGAGGTGCTCGACGAGAGCGCGGTCGAGGTCGGTGAGCCGGCCGGCGCGAAGGGGCCGGCGGACGGCCACCACCCCCGGGGCGGCGTAGTGGCAGCGGAGGGGGAGAAGGAGCAGGCAGGCCGCCCCGTCCGCGCCGCCCGTGCGCTCGGCACCGCCTGCCCGACCGGCGCCGTCGGGCGGAGCGCCGAGCGCCTCCCAGGCCACGGCCGGGACCTCCTCGAGCCCGGTCGACTCGAGGGCCCTTGCGAGGATCCCGTCGGTGGCGGAGGGGTGGTGACCCTCGAGCGCCGCCCGCAGCATCTCGAGGCGCCCGGCATCGGGGTCGAAACAGGCGGCGGCACGCAGGTGCCGCCCCTCCGGCTCGCGGCGCCAGACGACCGACGAACCGTCGAGGGCCGTGGCGAGCACGCGGGCCGTCGTCTCGAGCAGCTCCTGGTCACTGATGGCTCTCGCGGTCAACAGCCGCGAGACGTCCTCGAGGGCGGCGACGAGCCGCCCAGCCAGAGGTTCGGGCGCGGCCGGGGCAGCAGGGTCGCGTCCAGCGGGCGCGAGGCGCGCGAGGTGGTCCACGTGCTGCTCCCTTGTGAAAGGCCGGTCCCCACGATACCGGCAGCCAGGCCCGGATCGGGGGAAGTGCCGCTGCGGCCGCCCTCGTCATAGGCTTGCGCCCGGCCGGGTGGCCGGCCGCGAAGCACGAAGGAGGGACGTCCGTGCGGGGCACGATGCAGGACTCGCCGTTGCTCGTCCGCGAGATCTTCAGGCACGGCAGGCAGGTGAACCCGACGAGCGAGGTCGTCACCTTCGAGGGCGACGGGTTTCGCCGGGCCACCTTCGAGGAGGTGGCGCGCCGTGCCGAGAGGCTCGCCGACGCCCTCGCCGGCGCCGGCGTCCGCGTCGGCGACCGCGTGGCCACGTTCTGCTTCAACCACCAGGAGCACATCGAGGCGTACCTCGCCGTCCCGAGCATGGGCGCCGTGCTGCACACCCTCAACATCCGCCTGTTCCCCGAGCAGCTGAAGTACGTCATCGACCACGCCGGCGACAAGGTGGTGATCTGCGACGCGGCCGTGGCGCCGCTGCTCGCCCGGGTCGTGCACGAGTGCCCGAGCGTGGAGCGGATCATCACGGTCGGGGACGCCGACACGTCGTCGCTCGGGGAGACCACCCCCTACGAGGAGTTCCTCGCCGGCGCCGCCGAGGGCTACGAGTGGCCCGACCTCGACGAGCACGAGGCGGCGGCCATGTGCTACACGAGCGGCACGACCGGCAACCCGAAGGGGGTCGCCTACACCCACCGCTCCACCTACCTCCACTCGCTCGCCAGCACGTCGTCGGTCGCCCTCGGGCTCTCGGGGCGCGACCGCATCCTCGTCGTGGTGCCGCAGTTCCACGCCAACGCCTGGGGCATCCCGTACTCAGGCTGGCTGGCGGGCGCCGACCTCATCTTGCCCAAGCAGTTCCTGCAGGCCGAGCCGCTCGTGAAGGTGATCGAGGCGGAGCGCCCGACCTTTGCCGGCGCTGTCCCGACGATTTGGAACGAGGTGCTCCGCTACGCCGAGTCGCATGGCTCGGACCTCTCCTCGTTCCGGGCGATCGTCTGTGGAGGCTCGGCCGTGCCACGCTCGCTCATGGAGGGCTTCGAGCGCCTCTTCGGCGTGCAGATCGTGCAGGCGTGGGGCATGACCGAGACGAGCCCGCTCGGCGCCGTCGCCCACCCGCCCCGCGGCGTGGAGGGTGACGAGGCATGGCACTACCGCACGAAGGCCGGCCGCGTCGTGTTCGGCGTCGAGGCCCGAGTGGTCGACGGGTCGGGGAACGTCGTCGCGCGCGACGGCGAGTCGGTCGGCGAGTTCGAGGTGCGCGGGCCCTGGGTGACCGGCTCGTACTACGGCGACGACTCGACCGAGCGGTTCCACGACGGGTGGCTGCGGACCGGCGACGTCGGGACGGTCGACGAGTTCGGTTTCCTCACCATCACCGACCGGACGAAGGACGTCATCAAGACGGGCGGCGAGTGGATCTCCTCGGTCGAGCTCGAGAACGCCCTCATGGCGCACCCGGCGGTCTTCGAGGCAGCCGTCGTGGCCGTGCCCGACGAGCGCTGGGACGAGCGCCCCCTCGCCTGCGTCGTGCTGAAGGAGGGCGAGGCGGCCGGGCCGGACGAGCTCGCGCAATTCCTCGAGGACAAGGTCGCCCGCTGGTGGGTCCCCGAGCGGTGGTCGTTCGTGCCCGAGGTGCCGAAGACGAGCGTCGGGAAGTTCGACAAGAAGGTGCTGCGCGCCGAGTACGCCAAGGGCGACCTCGAGGTCCTCAACAGGGCGGCCGCAGCACCGCAGTCCCCTCCGGCGGCGTCCTCGGACTGACGTCGGCGCCTGTTCCAAGTGCGGTCGACCGAGCGCCTCGAGGAGGTTGCCGACGAGCTCGCGCGCCTGAGCGAGAGCCTCGCCGATCTCGCCATGGAGTCCCTCCGCGGCGCCCTCGAGGAGGGCGAGGAGGGCGGGGAGGCGGCCCTTGCGGCCGTGCGGGAGGAGAAGGTGCTGAACCGCGCCCGCTCGTCGCTCGACAAGGCCGTGCGGCTGCTCCGCTCCCTCTCGGCAGGGACGGCCGGCGACGAGGAGCCGGAGCCCTAGCTCGCCCGGGACCTCCAGGCCTCAGCACGACTCGGCCTGCAGCACCTCTGCCACCGGCAGGCGGGCGCCGACTCGGGCAGGGATGGCCGTGAGCACGGCGACGACGAGGACGCTGAGAAGGACGGCGCCGACCATGCCGGCAACCGACGGCATCCCGGAGCTGTGCCGTCCGACGGCGAGGTAGAGGCCGATCCCGACGGGCACGCCGAGGACCGCTCCCGGCACCGCCGAGAGCAGCTGGGCGAACACGACGGCGAGCGTCGCCGCCGCCGGTGACGCCCCGAGCGCCCGCTCGACGGCCGCCACGTGGCGGGCGTCCTGCACCGTCGCCCAGGTGACGAGGACCGCGTTGATGAGAGCGAGCAGCACGAGGGCCACGGTGAAGACGAGCATCACGTCCATCCCCCGCTCCCACAACGGGTCACCGGGGCCGGAGAACCGGTAGAGGCCGCCCGAGCTCGCGATCGAGTGGGCGTGCTCGCGGAACATGAGCACCGCGACGAGGGCGCCGACGGTGAGGGCGACGCTCGCGGCGCTGAGCAGCGCACGACGGCGTCGCCGGCTCGTGATCCGCATGCCGAGCAGGAGGGGGACGGGCAAGCGGGCGGAGAGGGCGATCGTCCATCGGCCCCGCCGCGGACGGCGGGCCGCGTCGGCGAGGGCGCCCACCGTGCTGGTGCGGGCGGCACGGATCGCCGGCACGACGGTCGCGAGGGCGACGACGGCGATGGCGCTGCCGAAGACGACTCCGATCGTCGCGAGGTCGAGCGAGGGCCCCCCGGGGGAGCCGAGGAGCCTCGCACCCGGGTCGGTGAGCAACGGAGCCGCCAGCTGCCCGACGAGCAGCCCGACCGCGGCCGCGACGACGGCGAGGACGAGCTGTTCGGTGAGGAGGACGCTGGTCACGAGCCGTGGCGTGGCGCCGACGGCCTTCAACAGCCCGACGCGACGCGTCTGCTGCTCCATCCGGCCACCGACGAGGATCGCCACGCTCGCCAGCGCGAGGAGCCCGAGGAGCGCGCTGCCGGTGAGCAGGATCGCCTGCTCCACCGAGATGATCTGGCCCGCCCGCGTCGCCATCGACTGCCAGGCGATGAGCGGCACGGCGTCGCTCTGATGGGCCGCGACGAAGGCGGGCGCGGCCGCAGGGTCGGACAGCTTCAGGTTGAGGGTGTAGCCGAAGGTGCCCCCTCCTGACGAGGACAGCCGCTGCGACAGCGACCGGCTGATCCACACGAGCCCCGGCTCGGGGAACCCCGAGGGGTGGGCGTAGTCGTTGACAGGGGAGGGGAGGAGCGCGGCGGTGACGGCGATGCCGGTCACCTCGAGCGGCCGGCCGACCGGAAGGACGCCACTCGGTCCGCCGAGGGTGTCGAGGCTGATCCGGTCGCCGACGCGCAACCCGACCAGGTCGGCGAAGCTGCGCTCGACTACGACCCCGCCACCGAGATCCCAGTGACCGGCGGTGAGCTTCGGCTGGTCCACCCTTGCGGCACCGGTGTCCCGCCCTTCGGCGAAGACGGGGTCCTGATGCCCGTCGAAGACCAGCACCGGGTTGGTGAGCGGGTACGGGCCGCTCGAGGCGGTCACGCCCGGGGCGTGCTCGAGGGCGGTCAGCTGCGAAGGCGTCCGGCCGCCCGGCCCGGTCGTCTGGGCGGCCGCCACGACGTCGGGTCCGGCCGTGGCGGTCCGGGTCGTGGCGTAGGGGCTGTTCGTCACGCCGTGGAGGGCGAGAGCCACCGTCAAGGTCGTCGCCGCAGCCGCGATCGCGACGAGCAGCAGGACAGCCTCGGCGCGGTTGTGGCGCAGGTCGCGAGCCGCCAGGCGAAAGACGAGGAGCGGCCTTCCCATCGTTCAGCCTCCCAGGTCGACGAGGTCGGCCAGCCTGCCCGCCGTGCCCCCCGTGAGGCGGGTCTCGTCGACGAAGGTGCCGTCCCGCATGGTGATCAGACGGTCCGCCGTCGCCGCGATCCGCTCGTCGTGGGTGACGACGACGAGCGTGAGGCCCCGGCCGTGCAGGGCCTCGAAGAGCCGGAGCACGTCGAGCGTCGCCGTGCTGTCGAGGTTCCCGGTCGGTTCGTCGGCGAGAACGACGTCCGGGTCGTTGGCGAGCGCCCGGGCGATCGCCACCCGCTGGCGCTGTCCGCCCGAGAGGGCGGAGGGGAGGTGCCGGGCGCGATCGGCCAGGTCGACCTGCTCGAGCAGCTCCCTGGCGCGCCGCCGGGCCTCGCGTGGCGAACGTCCAGCGAGCAGTCCCGGGAGCTCCACGTTCTCCGCGGCCGTGAGCTCGTCCATCAGGTGGAAGGCCTGGAAGACGAAACCCACCTGCTGGCGGCGCAGCTCGGCCAGCGCCCGCTCGGACAGCTGGTCGATCCGGCGGCCACGGAACCACAGCTCGCCGCCGCTCGGCCGGTCCAGCCCGCCGAGGAGGTGCAGCAGGGTCGACTTCCCGCAACCACTCGGCCCCATCACGGCGAGCGTCTCGCCCGGCTCGACCTCGAGGTCCACGTCGTCGACCGCTCGCACGAGGCCCTCGTCGCGGCCGTACCGCTTCGACAGCCCCGAGGCGCGGATGACCGCCGTCGCCGACTCGTTCATGGCGTCCCCCTTCGTGTCGCCCAGGCGCGCTCGCACGCCTCGAGCCATCTCAGGTCCGCTTGGAGGCGGAGCACGATGCCTTCGAGGAGGAGCGCGACCTCGGACTCGGTCGCCTCGTCCATCGCCGCACGCTGCGCCTCACGCAGCCGCCCGAGCAGCTCGCGGCGCTGCGCGTCGACGATCGCGATCGGGTCCGAGAGGCCCGACTGGGCCGCGGCCACGAGCTTCAGGTGGAACTCGGCGAGGTCGGGCTTCGGCCAGCTGACCTCTGCCAGCCACTCGTCGACGCGGGCGTGGCCGGCAGGCGTGAGGGCGTAGACCTTTCGCTCCGGTCGGTCGCCGTCGCCCGGTTCGACGACGACGAGCTCGGCCCGCTCGAGCCGGCCGAGGGTCACGTAGATGTGGCCCGGGTTGAGCGCCTCGCCGAGAGGACCGAGGGCCTTGTTCAGGCGGGCGCGCAGCTCGTAGCCGTAGGAGGGCTCCTTCGCCAGCATCGCCAACAGGACCTCTTGCTGCACGTCGCCCTCCCGATCTAACCGTTAGCTGTAAACCCTAACGGTTAGATCGCCGGAAGTCAACCACCTGTGAAGAGGAGGGCGGTTTCGGATGAGGTGCCGGGCTGTCCCGGGCCGCGGCGAGTGGGCCGCCGGCAGCCCTTCGCCGGCGTTCAGGCGGGACGGTCCTCGCCGGTCGGTCCGGCGCCACCGCCGGCCGCCGTGCCGGAGAGGGCGCTCGGCAGCCGGTTCACGGCGTCGATCAGTTGGCGGAGCCGTCCCTGGAAGCGGAGGTCGAGCTCGAGAGCGATGCGCGGCAGGTCGATGACGTCCTGGTCGGAGCGCTCGGGCGGGAGAGGTCCTGTCGCCCAGATCCCCCGCTTCGAGCAGATGTCGCCGAACTCCTCGTTGAGCCGGGCGAGCTCCTCGGCGGAGGGGGCGTGGCGCAGGCGCATCACCATGACCGGCCCGACGAAACGCCGCGAGTGGTAGTTGCGGTAGAAGCCGAGGATCTCGTCCACGGCGTCGCCCACGTCGTCGGTGATCCTGTAGAAGGCACGGTCCTCGGCGCTGGCGAGCCCGCGGCGGATGACCTCGCCTCCGACGAAGCGCTCCCACGCCGCCCAGTACGACTCCTGGGGGAGGTCGAGCAGGACGATCGGGGCCGGTTCGGCCTTCCCGGTCTGGAGGAGGGTCATGAGCTCGAAGCACTCGTCGAGGGTGCCGAAGCCCCCCGGGAGCACCGCGAAGGCCGCCGACTCCTTCATCAGCATGAGCTTGCGGGTGAAGAAGTACTTCATCTCGACGAGGCGGCCCTCGGCCGCGAGCTCGGGGTGGGAGACCGACTCGAACGGCAGGCGGATGTCCACGCCGATCGACATGTCGGCCCCGGCGCCGTCGGTCCCTGCGGCCATGATGCCCGGGCCGGCGCCCGTGACGACGAGCCATCCCTCGTTCGCCATGCGCGAGGCGAGCTCCTTCGCCTGGGCGTAGAGGGGATCGGAGGGTTTCGTGCGGGCCGAGCCGAACATGGTGATCTTCGGCGTGCCGCGAAAGGGGGCGAAGAGCGTGAAGGCCTTCGCCATCTCGCGCAGCGCCGCCGAGGCGATCTTCAGGTCGAGCCGGCTCGGGGCGCCGTCCGCCAGGAGGAGCGCCGTGCCGACGAGGTCGCGCAGGATGTCCCGGTTCTCCCGGGCGCCCGCCTGGTCGAGCAGCTCGCCGACCTGGCGCCGGATGTCCTCCGGCAGGTCGCGCCGGGCGGTCGCCTCGGCCTCGGCGACGGCCTTGGCGGGCTCCGAGCCCGGGACGGCGCTCGCCGTCGGCGACTCGCTCACGTCACCGCCGCCCCGACGCGGCCGTAGAGCGTCGTCCGCTGCACGAGCGGGCGGCCGAGCGGTGCGACGATCTCGCCGAAACCCGCCTCGTCCATGCGCTGGCCGTGCGAGGCGCCGGCGGCCCTCGAGATGTTCTCGTCCATGAGCGTGCCGCCGAGGTCGTTGCACCCGGCGGCGAGGAGCTGGCGGGCGCCGTGCGGCCCCATCTTCACCCAGCTCGCCTGGACGTTGGCGATGGCGCCGTCGTAGGCGATCCTCCCGACGGCGTGCATGAGGACGGCCTCGCGGAAGGTCGGCCCCCGGCGGGCCCGGCGCTGCAGGTAGAGCGGGGCCGCCATGTGGACGAAGGGGAGCGGGACGAACTCGGTGAAGCCACCGGTCCGCCGCTGCAGCTCGCGGGTGCGCACGAGGTGGCGGGCCCAGGAGCGGGGCGACTCGAGCGACCCGAACATGATGGTCACGTTCGAGCGCAGCCCGACCCCGTGCGCCGTCTCGTGCACCTCGAGCCACCGCTCCGTGCCGATCTTGTCGGGGCAGAGCACGGCGCGGACCTCGTCGTCGAGGATCTCGGCCGCCGTCCCGGGCAGCGTCTTGAGGCCCGCCTCCTTCAGGCGCAACAGGTAGGTGGCGAGGTCCTCGCCGAGCCGCCGGGCGCCCTCGTGCACCTCGAGGGCAGTGAAGGCGTGGATGTGGATGCGCTCCGAGGCCCGCCGCACGGCGCCGAGCACCTCGAGGTAGTAGTCGCCGTCGAAGCTCGGGTGGATGCCGCCCTGCAGGCAGACCTCCGTGGCGCCCTCCTCCTCCGCCTCGGCGACCCGGCGGGTGATCTCGTCGAGGTCGAGGAGGTACGGGGCGCCGCGCAGGTTGAGCGAGAGCGGCCCCTTCGAGAAGGCGCAGAAGCGGCACTTGAACGTGCAGACGTTCGTGTAGTTGATGTTGCGGTTGACGACGAAGCTCACCTCGTCGCCGACGGCCCGCCGGCGCAACTCGTCCGCCGTCTCGGCCACCCGGCGCACCTCGCTCCCGCGGGCGGAGAAGAGCGTGACGATCTCGTCCTCGCCGACCTCGTCACCCGAGGCCACGCCGGCGAGCACGTCGTCGACCGAGCGCCGGGCACGGGCGTGGCCGAGGCTGTGTCGTCCGGCGATGGGTCGTCCGGGGATGTGTCGTCCGGGGATGGGTCGTCCGGGGATGTGTCGTCCGGGGATGGGTCGTCCGGCGATGGGTCGCCCGGCGATGGGCGGCCCGTCGAGCGGCCGAGCCGCAGCGGCGGGCTGGGCTGCCGGCGCCGCCGAGCCCGCGTCAGCCGGCCGGGCGGTCGGCACCAGCTCCGGCGGCTCGAGGTCCGAGCCCGAGCACCAGGCCGAGTCGCGGGCGAGGCCCTCGGCGTCGGATCGGTCGAGCACCGGGAAGCGCAGCGCCTCGTCGAGCCAGCGGGCCGGGTCCGCCGCCCACTCGGGGTGGACGGCGAGGCGCGGGGCGAGCACGTGGCCGGCGGCCTCGGTGACGGCCTGCAGGCGCTCGAGTGCGGGCCAGGCGCGCTCCGGGTTGACGTGGTCGAGGGTCACGGGCGAGACGCCGCCCCAGTCGTCGATGCCCGCCTCGAGCAGCCGGCCGAAGTCCTCGGAGAGGTTGGGCGGCGCCTGGAGATGGACGTCGGGCGGGAGGACGAGCCGGGCGACGGCGATCGACCAGAGGTGCTCCTGCGGGGGGCAGGGCGGGGCCGCGTGCATGGCCGTCCCCTCCTTCGGCAGGAAGTTCTGGACGATCACCTCCTGCACGTGGCCGTGGCGGCGGTGTGACTCGGCGATGGCCCGCAGGGCGACCAGCCTGTCGGCCCGCGTCTCGCCGATGCCGACGAGGATCCCGGTCGTGAAGGGGATCTGGAGCCGTCCGGCCGCCTCGAGGGTGGCGAGCCGCCTGGCGGGCGTCTTGTCCGGGGCGCTGCGGTGGGCGGCGAGCGTGGGGGAGAGCGACTCGAGCATCATCCCCTGGCTGACCGAGGCCGGCCGTAGCCGGGCGAGCTCGTCCTCGCCGAGCGCCCCGGCGTTGGCGTGGGGGAGGAGGCCGGTCTCGTCGAGCACGAGCTTCATGACGTGGGCGAGGTAGTCGACCGTCGAGGCGAAACCGTGCTCGGAGAGCCACGCCTCGGCCGCCGGGTAGCGAAGCTCCGGCCGCTCGCCGAGCGTGAAGAGCGCCTCGTGGCAGCCGGACTCGGCGCCGCGGGCCGCGAGGGCGATCACCTCGCCCGGCGCGAGGTACGGGGCGCTCAGCCGGGCAGGCGGTTTGGCGAAGGTGCAGTAGGCGCAGCGGTCCCGGCACAGCATCGTGAGGGGCACGAAGACCTTCGGCGAGTAGGTCACGCGACGGCCGAAGGTCTCGTCGCGGACCGTGGCAGCAGCCCTGACGAGCTCCTCGAGGGGTGCCCCGAGGAGGTCAGAGTCCGAGGTCGCCGGTGCGGTCGTCGTCACGGGCATCACCCTATGACCTCGGCACCTCGGACGGGCCGGCCACGGGCCTCCACACGTCGGCCTCAGGGACGCCCGCGAAGGACTCGGTAGCCTCTCTCGTACGATGCGCCTCGCCGACATGGAGATCGCCGCCGGGCGGCCCTACCCGCTCGGGGCGACCTACGACGGCGTCGGGACCAACTTCTCGATCTTCTCGGAGGTGGCCGACCGGGTGGAGGTCTGCCTCTTCAGCGACTCCGGCCGGGAGAGACGGTTCGTCCTGCCCGAGGAGACCGCCCGCATCCACCACGGCTACCTGGCCGGGGTCGGGCCGGGCCAGCGCTACGGGTTCCGGGTGCACGGGCCCTGGCGCCCGGCCCATGGGCTTCGCTGCAACCCCGACAAGCTGCTGCTCGACCCTTACGGCAAGGCGATCGTCGGCGCCGTCAACTGGAACCGCTCGCTCTACGGCCAGCAGCACGCCGACGAGTCCCGGCCGTCCCGGGCCGACTCCGGGCCGTCCATGCCGAAAGCCGCGGTCATCAACCCGTACTTCGACTGGGGCAACGACCGGCCGCCCGAGACGCCGTGGCACAAGACGGTCGTCTACGAGCTGCACGTGAAGGGCTTCACGGCCCGCCATCCCGGCGTGCCGTCCCAGCTGCGGGGAACCTACGCCGGGCTCGGCACCGAGGCGGTGATCGAGCACCTGCTCTCGCTCGGCGTGACCGCCGTCGAGCTGCAGCCGGTGCACCAGTTCGTGCACGACCCCCAGCTCGTCGCCCAGGGGCTCAGGAATTACTGGGGCTACAACTCGATCTGCTACCTCGCCCCGCACAACGAGTACGCCGCCACGGGCGAGCTCGGCCAGCAGGTGCCGGAGTTCAAGCACCTCGTGAAGACGCTGCACGCAGCCGGCATCGAGGTGCTGCTCGACGTGGTCTACAACCACACGGCCGAGGGGAACCACCTCGGCCCGACCCTCGCCTACAAGGGGATCGACAACCTCGCCTACTACCGCCTCAACCCGGAGGACCCCCGCTACTACGTCGACTACACCGGCACGGGCAACACGCTCAACGTGCGCCACCCGCACGTGCTCCAGCTGATGATGGACAGCCTGCGCTACTGGGTGATCGACATGCACGTCGACGGGTTCCGCTTCGACCTCGCCGCCTCGCTCGCCCGCACGCTGCACGAGGTCGACCGCCTCTCGGCCTTCTTCGACATCATCCAGCAGGACCCGGTCATCAGCCAGGTGAAGCTCATCGCCGAGCCGTGGGACGTGGGCGAGGGGGGCTACCACGTCGGCAACTTCCCACCGCTCTGGTCGGAGTGGAACGGGCGCTACCGCGACACGGTGCGCGACTACTGGCGGGGCCGCGACGAGACCCTCCCCGAGCTCGCCTCACGCCTCTCGGGGAGCTCCGACCTCTACGAGCACACGGGGCGAAAGCCGTGGGCGAGCATCAACTTCGTCACCTGTCACGACGGCTTCACCATGGCGGACCTCGTGGCCTACAACGAGAAGCACAACGAGGTGAACGGCGAGGACAACCGGGACGGCGAGAGCGACAACCGTTCGTGGAACTGCGGGGTCGAGGGGCCGACCGACGACCCGGAGATCATCGCCCTGCGCCGCAGGCAGGTCCGCAACCTGATGACCACGCTCCTCGTCTCCCAGGGCGTGCCGATGCTGCTCGCCGGCGACGAGATCGGCCGCACCCAGCGGGGCAACAACAACGCCTACTGCCAGGACAACGAGATCTCCTGGCTCGACTGGGAGCACGCCGACGCCCGGCTGCTCGGCTTCGCCCGGCACCTCACAGCCTTTCGCGGCGAGCACCCCGTGCTCTACAACAGGCGGTGGTTCCACGGCCGGGCCGCCGGCGAGGGCGACGTGAAGGACCTCGCCTGGTTCTCGCCGGCCGGCGAGGAGATGACCGGTCCCGACTGGAGCGTGCCGTTCGCAAAGAGCGTCGGCGTCTTCCTCAACGCCGAGGGGCTGCCACCCGTGCGCCACCGCCCCGATCGGGCGGCCTGCGACGGCTCGCTCTACGTCGTGCTGAACGCCTTCTGGGACCCGATCGAGCTCACGCTCCCGCCGCCCGAGTTCGGAGAGCGCTGGATGCTCGCCCTCGACACCGCCCGGGAGGACGATCCCTTCTTCGAAACCCCCTCCCCTCCGCCCGAGCCCCTCGTCGTGAAGGCCGGCGAGCGGCGCGAGGTGGAAGGGAGGTCTGCCGTCGTGTTCGAGCGGGTCTGACCCTCAGGCCTCGACGGTGCCGTCGGCCTCGTCGCCGGGGCTGTCGGCGAGGATGCGGTACAGGGCCTTGCGGGCGTCGCCGAGGACGGTCTTCGCCTTGGCGATGTCCGATGCGCTGCCGGCGTGAGCGACCTGGCGGCTCGCCACGAGGAGGGCGACGGCCAGCTCCTTCAGGTCGACCAGGGACGAGTCCGCCTCGGAGGCGACCTCCTCCCAGGGGGCGGGCCGGTCCTGGCGCTCGGCGACCGCCGCCCGCCCGGCCTCGGTGGCCGAGTAGACGCGGCGCCCGTCGTGCAGCTCGCTCGTGACGAGCCCCTCGTCCTCGAGCAGTTGCAGCGTCGGGTAGACGGACCCGGGGCTCGGCGACCAGACGCCGCCGGAGCGTTCCGACACCTCACGGATGATCTGGTAGCCGTGCATGGGCTCCTCGCTCACGAGGGCGAGGACCGCAGCCCTCACGTCGCCGCGGGCGGCCCGGGAGCCGCGCCCCAGGAACGACGGCCCGAAGCCTGCCGACCCGCCAAAGCCCCTCCAGTCGCCGTGGCGCCCGCCGTGCCACTCGCCGCGCCGGCCGCTCGGACGGCGTCCGCCCCTCGGCCCGCCCCGCCAGCGGGGGTCCGTCCTGCCCATCTCGGCCGCGAAGCGCGGGCCGGCGCCCGGGTGGGGGAACCGGCGAGGACCGTGGTCGCCCGAGTCGGAGTGTTCGAAGTCTGGTCTCATGTGATGCTCTCCTGTTCTTTCGATCTGTCGACAGTGTATCACGATATATCGCGAGTGTGCGCGGGGTTTGCCAGCGCGGAGGGCATGCAGGTCAGCGCTGGTCGATGAGCAGCGCCACGGGGAGCTCGGCGAGCACCTCGGAAGCGGCGAGGGCGGCCGGCCCTCCCGTGCCCGTCACCTGATGGCGTCTGCCGGTGAGCACGTCGACCAGCACCCGGCGGGGGAGCGCGCCGCAAACCGCAGGGGGGAGGGCGAGGCTGGTGTCGCCCCACACCTCGGACCCGGCGGGAAGCGCGGTCGCGGCGCCCTCGCCGGGCCGGAGCCGGGAGGCGAGGCGCGTGACGACGGCGACAGCCACGCTCTCCGGTCCGATGCGGGCCACGCCGCCGGCGCTCGGCGCCTCGTCGCCGGCCGCCCGGAGGGCGACGAGCCTCGCTCCCGGCCCGAACGCCGCCGGTGCACGGCGGCGGGCGGCGAGGCACCCGCGGACGACGTGCAGCTTCACCGCGCCGTCGTGCCAATGCTCACGCAGCTCGCGCAACGCCTCCGGGGAGGGCTCGTCGCCGAGGGAGTCGACCCGTTCGAGCAGCGCCGCCAGGTCGCCGAAGTCGACCGGCCGCCGGTTGTCGGGATCGACGAGGGAGAGGTTCCAGGTCTCGTCGCCCTGGTAGCAGTCCGGGACCCCGGGGAGGACGGAGCGCAGCACGACGGAGCCGAGCGAGAGCGTGGCGCCGTAGAGGGCGACATCGTCGACGAGGCGGCCGAAGGCGCGCCGCAGGAGGGCGCCGCCGTCCTCGACGAGGCGGCGCGCCGCGTCGCGAAGTGCCCGTTCGTAGCCCGGCGACGGGTCGGGCCAGGACGTCCGCAGCTTCGCCTCGCGGGCCGCCTTGGTGACGACGGCCTCGATGCGATCGGGGAAGTCCCGCCAGCCGGCCTCGTCGAGCGGGGCGGCGGCGAGGCAGGTGAGGGCGAGGTACCGCCGCTCGAGGGGAGACGGGACGCCGACGCCTTCGACGACGGCCGGCGGCAGGAGCGGCTCGAGACGGGCGAGGCCGGCCGCGACGGCTTCGGGGAGCTCGGCGAGGGCGAGGAGGCGACTGCGCACGTCCTCGGAGCGCTTCGTGTCGTGGGTCGTGCCGGGGTTGAGCCCGCCCGGACGGCGGTGCGCCCTCGAAGAGGCCCGTTCGCAGACGCGGTCGAGGGAGCCGTCGGTCGCCTCTGCCGGCTCGCCCCCCACCTCGAGGAAGGGGAGAGGGCCGACCAGGCGGTACCAGGCCGTGTCCTCGACGCCCTTGGCGGCGACCGGGCCGGTGGCCTGTTGGAAGCGGATGACCCCTTCGAGGTGGCCGGAGGTGTCGGCGAGGCGCCCGAGCGCCCCGGGCGGGAGGGGGAGTGCCGCCAGCACGGCGCGGCTCTCCTCCGGCATCGAGCGGGGCGAGCCGTAGGTGCGGTAGACGGGGAGGGCGACGGCCGCCTCGGCGACGACCGCCGGCTCGAGCTCGAGCAGCCCGGCGGCGCGCTCGAGCTCGGCGTCGAAGGCGGTGCCGGCGACGAGGCGTTTCGAGGCGGCCACCACCGCCTCCACCTCGCCGTCGCCCTCGGAGCGGGCCTGCTCGACGAGGCGGCGCAGCCCGGCCCCGTCGACGAGTGCCGCCGAGACGTCGTCGATGGCTTCGTAGCCGGTCGTCCCGGCGACCGGCCAGGAGCTCGGGAGCTGCTCGCCACGGCCGAGGATCTTCTCGACCACGACGGGACGTCCCCCGGCGAGCTCGACGAGGCGCCCGAGGTACTCCTCGGGATCGGCCAGCCCGTCGACGTGGTCGACCCGCAGCCCGTCGACGGCCCCCCCCTCGAGGAGCTCGGCGTAGAGGGCGTGGGTGCGCTCGAAGACGGCAGGGTCTTCGACGCGCACGCCGACGAGGCCGTCGATGTCGAAGAACCGCCGGTAGTTGCGCGCCCGCTGGTCGCGCCAGCAGGCGAGCCGGTAGTGCTGGCGCTCGAGGACCCGGACGGGGTCGTCGCCCACCTCGCCCGTGCCCTCAGCGAGGGGGAGCTCGAGCTCCCCGTAGCACAGCGCCGGCTCTCCGCCGGGATGGGCGCCCGAGGCGGCCCGCACCTCGAGCTGCGGGCCGGCGCCACCTCCGAGGACGTCACCGAGCGGGGCGGCGAGCAGCGGGAGGACGACCCTTCCGCCGGCGTCGTCCCAGGCGATGTCGAACACCGGGGCGAAGGGGGACTCGCGGCCCTCTCTCAGCACCGAGCGCCACCACGGGCCGCCCGGCCAGGTGGCGAGGTGGTTCGGCACGATGTCGAGGAGCACGCCGAGGCCGGCCCGCCTCAAGGCCGCGACGAGCCGCTCGAAGCCCGCCCTCCCGCCGAGCTCCTCCCGCAGGCTCGCCGGGTCGGTGCCGTCGTAGCCGTGGGCGCTGCCCGGGACGGCTTCTGCGACAGGCGAGAGGTAGGCGACCTCGACCCCGAGCCGGGCGAGGTACGGGGCGAGTCGGCCTGCGTCGTCGAAACCGAAGCCCGGCCGGAGCTGGAGGCGGTAGGTGGCTCCCCGGACCGCCGCGATCACGAGCCCTCGACGAGACGCTGCGGTCCGAGGAGCAGCGCGCCGAGGGGAGGGAGGCGGAGCGAGAGGCTGGCCGGGTAACCGTGCGAGGGCTCGGGAAGGGCGTCGACGTGCCCGAGGTTGCCCACGCCGCTCCCGCCGTAGTCGGCGGCGTCGGTGTTGCAGAGCTCGAGCCAGCAGCCCGGCTCGGGGACGCCGAGGCGGAAGTGCTCACGGACGACCGGCGTGGCGTTCACGGCCACGAGCAGGCTTCCCGTGGCGCCGCTCCGCCGCCAGGCGACGACCCCGTCGTCGGCGTCGTCAGCGACGACCCACTCGAACCCGGCCGGATCGAAGTCCCGGGCGCGGAGCGGCTCGAGCCGGGCGTAGAGGCCGTTCAGGTCGGTGAGGAGCTTGGCCACCCCGGCGTGCTCGGGGAGCTCGAGGAGGCCCCACTCGAGCTCGTCCTCGTGGTTCCACTCCTTCCAGGTGGCGAGCTCGCTCCCCATGAACAGGAGCTTCTTGCCCGGCTGCCACCACTGCATGGCGTAGAGGAGCCGCAGCGTCGCCCGGCGCTGCCAGTCGTCGCCCGGCATCTTCGAGGCGAGTGACCGCTTGCCGTGCACCACCTCGTCGTGCGAGAGCGGGAGGACGAAGCGCTCGGTGAAGGCGTAGAGCCCGCGGAAGGTGAGCTCGCCGTAGTGGAAGCGCCGGTGGACCGGTTCACGGGACAGGTGCTGGAGCGTGTCGTGCATCCAGCCCATGTCCCACTTCATCGAGAAGCCGAGCCCGCCGGCGCTCGTCGGCCGGGAGACCCCGGGCCAGGCGGTCGACTCCTCGGCGACCGTGACGACGCCCGGGAAGCGGCCGTGCACGGAGTCGTTGAACTGGCGGAGGAATTCCACGGCGTCGAGGTTCTCCCGCCCCCCGTAGCGGTTCGCGAGCCAGCCCCCGGGCTTTCGCGAGTAGTCGAGGTAGAGCATCGAGGCCACGGCGTCGACCCGCAGTCCGTCGGCGTGGTAGCGGTCCAGCCAGAACCAGGCGCTCGAGATGAGGAACGAGCGCACCTCGTGTCGCCCGTAGTTGAACTCGTAGCTCCCCCAGTCGGGATGGACGCGCTGGCGCGGGTCGGCGTGCTCGTAGAGGTGGGTGCCGTCGAACTCGCCGAGGCTGAACTCGTCGGTGGCGAAGTGGGACGGGACCCAGTCGAGGATGACGCCGATCCCGCGCTGGTGCAGGTGGTCGACGAGGCGCATGAAGCCGAGCGGGTCGCCGTAACGGGCAGTCGGGGCGAAGTAGCCCGTCGTCTGGTAGCCCCACGAGCCGTAGAACGGGTGCTCCATGATCGGGAGCAGCTCGACGTGGGTGAAGCCCTCTTCGAGCACGTGGTCGGCGAGCGGCTCGGCGACCTCGTCGTAGGTCATCCAGCTGTGGTCGGGGCGCCGGCGCCACGACCCGAGGTGGACCTCGTAGATCGACATCGGGCGGGGATCGGCCTGCGCCTCGGCGCGCTGCGCCAGCCACTCCCCGTCGCCCCAGGCGTACTCGAGCGGGCAGAAGACAGACGCCGTGCTCGGCGGCTCCTCGGTGCGGAAGGCGAAGGGGTCCGCCTTGTCGCGCGGGCGGCCCGAGCGCGGCTCGATGCGGTACTTGTAGCGGGTGCCGGGCGGCATGCCCTCGACGACACCGGCCCAGATGCCCGAGGAGCCCTGCGGCTCCAGCCGGTCGGACTCGGGCGTCCAGCCGTTGCCGTCGTGCACGACCGAGACGGCCGCCGCGTTCGGCGCCCAGACCGCGAAGCGGGCGCCGGCCCCCGCCGGGAGCGGGTGGGCGCCCATGTGGTCGTAGAGCTCGAAGTGCCGGCCCTCGTTGAACAGGTACAGGTCGAGGTCGGACAGGCCGAGCACCGCCGGGGACGTCGAGCTCGTCGCCGGGCGTGCAGCAACCCTCCCGCGTTCCGCCGCCATGTCCTCTGGTGTACCCGGCGCGGCCACCGCCTATCGCTCCCTGCCCGCCGCGGGTGGTGCTCCGGCGGCGCCGGCGGCCTCGGCTCGCGCCGCACGCAGCCGCTCGAGCGGCGCGAGCAGCCGCTCGGAGCCCTCGAGCTCCCCGAGGCCGACGGCGAGGCGGCGGGAGAAGTTGAGGTGCTCGGAGGTGGTGCCGGGCACGTTCTGCGGGTCGTGCTCACCCCAGAGGTCCTCGAGCGTCACCATCACGAGGGCGGCCTCGGAGCGGCCGAGCTCCTCGAGGAGGGCGGCATGGACCTCCGTCGCCGGGGCGTCCGGGGCACCGATGGCCCTCGCCTCGAGCAGCCGGGCGACGAGCAGCTCTCGGGCCTCGTCGCGCCGGGCGCGCTCACCGGCGGCGCCGACCTCGTCGACGATCCCCAGCTCGAGGCGGTCCTCGACGTCGGTGCCGTCGAACCAGCCCGCGAACGTCGCCGTGTCGTGGGTGTCGACGGACGCGACCGACCCGGCACGCGGGGCGAGCGGCTCGCCGGGCCGCGCCTCGAGGTCGAACACCGCGACGTGCATCCCGGCCACGCCGTGCCCGGCGAGCGCCTCCCGGAGAGCCCGGTCGACGGTGCCGAGATCCTCGCCGACGAGGGACGCGTTCCGCCGGGCGGCCTCGACACAGGCGATCGCCAGCAGCTCCTCGACCTCGTAGTGGACGTAGGCCCCGTCCCCTGGCGACGCCCCCTCCGGGATCCACCAGAGACGCTGCAGACCCATGACGTGGTCGATGCGGAGGGCGCCGCAGTGGCGGAGGAGGTGGGCGAACGCCGCGCGCACGACGGGATAGCCGGCCTCACGCTCGCCGTCGGGGTGGAGCGGCCGGAAGCCCCAGTCCTGACCGCCGGAGAAGAACAGGTCGGGCGGGGCGCCGACGCTGGCGGAGCGCCCCGCGGAGGCTCCTGTGCCGGCGAACGACGAGGGGAAGGCCCACGGGTCGTAGCCGTCCGAGCGCGAGCCGACCGGGAGGTCGAGCACGAGCCGGCACCCGGCACCGGCGACGGCGGCCGCCACCTCGCCGAGCTGCTCGTCGGTCGCCCACTGGGCGTAGACGTGGGCCAGGACGGCCTCGTCGGGGACGTCCCGGCCGGCCAGCACGTCGCCAGCGTTCCAGGCATCCGGCCACTTCGCCCGGTCCGCCCCGGCTGCCTCGGCCGCCGCCCGGTAGGTCCCGTAGCCGAGCACCCCCGGCCGTTCGGCCTGGAAGGCCCGGAACCTGGCGAGGCGCGGCCCGCCGCCCGCGATCAGGCGCTCGGCCGCCACGCCGAGGAGCGGGCGGACGAAGGCGGCCGCCTCGGCCACGTCGGCGAGCCGGGGCGGTGGCCCGGGCCGGTCGGCCGTGCGGACCTCGCCCGCCAGCTCGGGCAGGCGCTCGAGGTCGAGGTAGGCCTCGTTCCAGAACAGGCGGGTGAGGGGGGAGTAGGGGCTCGGCGAGGCGGAGGGGGTTTCGGTGGCGGAGAAATCGGCGAGGAGCGGCAGGGTGGCGAGGTAGGCGGCCCCGAGCCGGCCGGCGAACCGGCCGAGGCGTTCGAGCGAGGTGAGGTCGCCCGCCGGGGTGTCGCGCCCGTCGAAGAGGGCGTAGGTCGGCGCGAAGAGCCCGAACGAGCGATCGGCGAGCGGGCGGGCCCTGCGTGGGGCGGAGATGACGAGCGTGTCCCCGTCCTGCGCGACGAGGTGGTGGTAGCCGGCCGGGAGCGGCTCGCCCGGGCCGGGGAGCGACGCGGTCTCGGCGCCGTCCTCGAGCGCGAGGCGGGCGCCCGGAGGGAGCTCGCAGGCGAGGATGCCGTCCCAGGCGACGACGACCGGTGGACGGCGCCGGGCCGCTCTCGACGCCTCGAGGCGCTCGAGGCACTCGCCGGCCTGCTCGGGTGTCGAGAGGTCTTCGCCGAGCGCCTGCAGCACGCCGATGAGCGACTCGTCGGAGACCCGTACCTCCTTGTCGAAGGCGTCGAGGTGGGAGAGGGCCACGCCGCGGGCGGCCGCCAGCCGGTCGAGCGGCCGCCCGGGCCGCCGACCGCCTCGCGGAGGCGGCGCGGTCACTGCCCTCGGCCGGAGCGGTCGAGCTCGAGCAGCGCCTTCAGGCCGAGGAGGGGGAGGTGCACCCAGTCGGGCCGGTTTCCGAGCTCGTAGCGCAGCTCGTAGAGGGCCTTCTCGAGCATGTGCGCCTCGAAGTCGGCCGCCAGTTCGTCGTCGGGCGGCAGCAGCCCGGCCGCCCGGGCCACCGGCAGGTAGCCCTGCAGGAAGGTCACCGACGCCCAGTAGGCCCAGCGGGCGCCCGAGCGCTGGTAGCCGGCGAGCTCGTCGGCCGACTCCTCCTCGACGACGCCGCGGGCGACGAGGTCGTCGACGGCGGCCGACCCGGCGTACTGGTACGAGCGGAGCATCCCGGCGACGTCGCGCATCGGCGAGCGCTTGAGCCGCCGCTCGCCGAAGCTGCGGGCCGGCTCGCCCTCGAAGTCGACGAAGACGTAGTCGCGCCCCGTGAAGAGCACCTGGCCGAGGTGGAGGTCGCCGTGGATGCGCATGCGCACGCCGTGGCGGATCGTGAGCACGTCCTGCAGGCTCCGCAGCAGCTGGTCCTCGGAGTCGAGGAACTCGCGGAGCAGCTCCTGGTCCCTCGGAGAGAGGAAGCGCAGGCGCTGGCGGGCGAGCACGAGCGTGCGGCGGGCGGCCGTCCGCATCGACTGGTAGAGCGAGCGCTGCGACATCGGCGTCACGGGCTCGGGGTCGAACACCGGGTCGTGGGGCGAGGCGAGCGCCACGTGCAGCTCGGCCGTGCGCCGGCCGAGCAGCTCGGCGGCCGCCAGCGTCTCGGACATGAGCGACTCCACGACGGGAGGGCACTCGCCGGCCTGCACTTCGGCGAGGAACCCGCCGGGCAGCGCCGGCGGGAGCTCCGGCCCGTGCGGGACGGGACCGACCTGCTCGAGGAAGGCGCTCGCCGCCCGCAGCGTCGCCACCCAGGCGTCGGATTCGTTGGCGATGAACTCGTGGATGACCGCGACGGCCGTGCGCTCGAGCCCTGGCGACGACAGCTCGAGCGAGCCGAGCAGGCGCGCCACAGAGGCGCCGACAGAGGTGAGGAGTCGCCCGAGCTCGAGCTCGGGGTGCGGCCCGGGCTCGAGCCGGCGGAGGGTCTTCACGATGCAGCGCGGGCCGTCGGGGTCGCCCACGACGATGGAGGTGTTCGACTGCTCGGCGCCGGACACCCGGGCCGAGGCGCGCGGGCCCGTCGGGATCCCGGCGAGAAGGCGGCCGGTCTGCGGGACGGGGGCCCCGGAGAGCCGCCCACCGGAGTCGTCGGTCCGCCGCCGCCGGTTGGCGACGAAGTCCACGAGGGCCCGCCCGAAGGCAGGCTCGTAGTGGGCGTCGACGAGCAGCCCGGGCGTCGCCGCCCCGGCACAGGTGAGCATGGCGAGCACGCCCTCGGGGTGGTCCTGGGCGATCGCCTCGGCGGCCGGGCCCTCGAGGTAGGTGACTGGCAGCAGGTAGCGCTCGGCCTCGCCGTCGAGGTACTCGACGAGCACGACGAGGAGCTCGGCCCGCTCTGCGGCGGCGTCGAGCGGGAGGGTCGTGCGCTCGGCGATCGTCGCCTGCTGGATGCGGCGGTTCTTCGCCCCGAACCAGCGGCGGCTGCGGAGGATGGACGGGAGCAGGACCTCGAGGCGGCGGCGCCCGTCGGGCTCGGTCACCCGCCACCACGGCCCAGGAGACTGGAGGGCGGCGAGGGACATGGTGGCCGTGTGGGTGTCCTGCGAGGCGCCGACGAGCTCGAGCCAGTAGAAGGAGTGAGGGCTGAGCGTCACGAGGTAGGGGAGCTCGCCGATCATGGGGAAGGTCGTCTGGCCGAAGAGCTCGCGCGGGGTCACGCCGCGGTGGGCGGCGAGGTCGAGCTCGACGTACTGGGCGAAGCGGGACAGGTTCGCCACGACGAGCACCTGCTCCCGGTCGTCACGGCGGATGAAGGACAGGACCTGCGGGTTGTCGGAGGAGACGAACTCGAGCTCGCCCCGGCCGAAGACGGGGTGCCGCTTGCGGAGGGCGATCAGCCGGCGCACCCAGCGAAGCAGGGAGTCCGGGTTGTCGAGCTGCGCCTCGACGTTGACCGACTCGTAGTGGGCGAACGGGTCGATGTTGACGGGGAGGAAGAGCCGCTGCGGGTTGGCCTGCGAGAAACCGGCGTTCCGGTCGGCGTTCCACTGCATCGGCGTGCGGACGCTGTTGCGGTCGCCGAGGTAGACGTTGTCGCCCATGCCGATCTCGTCGCCGTAGTAGAGGACCGGAGTGCCCGGAAGGGACATGAGAAGGCCGTGCATGAGCTCGATCTTCTGGCGGTGGAAGCCGAGAAGGGGCGCGAGCCGCCGCCGGATGCCGAGGTTCACCCTCATGACCGGGTCGCGGGCGTAGGCCCGGTACATGTAGTCGCGCTCCTCGTCGGTCACCATCTCGAGCGTGAGCTCGTCGTGGTTGCGGAGGAAGAGCGCCCACTGCGCCGCCTCGGGGATGGCAGGCGTCTGCTGCATGATGTCGATGATCGGGAAGCGGTCCTCCATCCTGAGCCCCATGAAGAGCCGGGGCATGAGCGGGAAGTGGAAGGCCATGTGGCACTCGTCGCCCTTGCCGAAGTAGGCGGCGGCGTCCTCCGGCCACTGGTTCGCCTCGGCCAGCAGCATCCGGTTCGGGAAGTTGTCGTCGACGTGGCGGCGCAGCTCGCGGAGGAAGTCGTGGGTCTCGGGGAGGTTCTCGCAGTCGGTGCCCTCCCGCTCGTACAGGTAGGGGACGGCGTCGAGTCGGAGCCCGTCCACGCCGGTGCGGAGCCAGAAGTCGACGGTCCGCAGCATCGCCTGGCGCACGGCCGGGCTGTGGAAGTTGAGGTCGGGCTGGTGCGAGTAGAAGCGGTGCCAGAAGTAGGCGCCGGCCACCGGGTCCCAAGACCAGTTGGAGGTCTCGAAGTCCTGGAAGATGATGCGGGCCTGCTGGTACTTGTCCGGCGTGTCGCTCCACACGTAGAAGTCCCGCCAGCGCGACCCGGGTGGGGAGCGCCGTGCCCGCTGGAACCACGGGTGCTGGTCGCTCGTGTGGTTGAGCACGAGCTCGGTGATGACCTTCATGTCGTTGCGGTGGGCCTCGTCGACGAAGCGCCGGAAGTCGCTGAGCGTGCCGTAGTCGGGGTGGATCGCCGTGTAGTCGGCGATGTCGTAGCCGTCGTCCTTCAACGGGGACGGGTAGAACGGCAGCAGCCAGAGCGCCGTCACCCCGAGCTGGTGCAGGTACTCGAGGCGGCTCGCCATCCCGCGGAAGTCGCCCCGGCCGTCCCCGTCGGAGTCGGCGAAGGCCCGGACGTGGACCTCGTAGATGACGGCGTCCTTGTACCAGTCGGCGTCGCCGAGCGGGGTGAGCCCGCCGGCCGGCCCGCGCCCGGCGGCGGGAAGGGCGGCGGGAGTCGCCCCGCCGGGCCGTGTCGTCGTCACGCGTGCCCCCTCACGTCACGGTTTCGCGGCGCGGCCGGCGGCGGAGCGGGCGGCGGCGGGAGGGTGCGGACCTCGAGGAGATGGGCGGGCATGGCCCGCGGGTCGAGCTTCACGAAGTTCCGCCCGCCGCGCCACACGAAGGTCTCCTCGGTGAGGACGTCGTGCACCTCGAAGGCGTCGCCCTCGAGGATGCCGAAATCCGAGAGGTCGAGCTCGACGAAACCCGACTGGGCCCACTGCCAGTCGAGGTTCACGACCCCGATGACGACGTCGATCCCCGAGGGATCGCTCTTGGTCCAAGCGACGAGGCTGTCGTTGTCGACCGGACGAAAGCGCAGGCCCTCGTCGTACTGGAGGGCGGGGTGGGCGCGCCGGAGGGCGTTCAACTTGGCGACGACGCCGCGGATGGAATGGGGCGACTCGAGGTCGTGGTGGTGCACCTCGTACTTCTCGGAGTTCAGGTACTCCTCGCTCCCCGGTGCGGCCGGGGCGTCCCAGAGGAGCTCGAAGACGGGGCCGTAGATGCCGTAGTTCGCCGACAGGCCTCCCGCCAGCACGAGCCGGGCGATGAAGCTCGGGCGGCCGCCCCGCTGCAGGCTCTTCGCGAGGATGTCGGGGGTGTTCGGCCACACGTTCGACCGGAAGTAGGCGGCGCCCGGCCCGTGGGCGAGCTCCTCGAAGTACTGCTCGATCTCCCACTTGGCGTCGCGCCAGGCGAAGTACGTGTACGACTGGTCGAACCCGAGCTTTGCCAGGCGGTGCATCACCCGCGGGCGCGTGAAGGCCTCCGAGAGGAAGACCACGTCGGGGTGCCCCCGCTTCACCTCGGCGATGAGCCACTCCCAGAAGGCGAAGGGCTTGGTGTGGGGGTTGTCGACCCGGAAGATGCGCACGCCGTGGCCGACCCAGAAGAGCACGACGCCGAGGAGCTCCTGCCAGAGGGCCTCCCGGTCCTCGGTGTGGAAGTCGAGGGGGTAGATGTCTTCGTAGCGTTTCGGCGGGTTCTCGGCGCAGGCGATGGTGCCGTCAGGGCGGTGGCGGAACCAGGCCTCGTGCTTGCGCACCCAGGGGTGGTCGGGTGAGGCCTGGAAGGCGAGGTCGATGGCGACCTCCATCCCGTGGGCCTGCGCCGCCTCGACGAGGCGGTCGAAGTCCTCGAAGGTCCCGAGCTCGGGGGCGATCGCCGTGTGGCCGCCCTCTTCGGCGCCGATCGCCCAGGGGCTCCCGACGTCGTCCGGGGCGGCCACGGTGGAGTTGTTGCGCCCCTTGCGCCCGCTGCGCCCGATCGGGTGGACCGGCGGGAGGTAGACGACGTCGAAGCCGAGCTCGTCGATGTAGCCGAGCCGTTCCGCCACGTCGGCGAGCGTGCCGGGGCGGGTGGGGTCGTCGCTCGCCGAGCGGGGGAAGAGCTCGTACCAGCTGGAGAAGGCGGCACGCTCCCGTGACGCCACGGCCTTGGTCCGCACGGTGGTCGCCTCGTCGGAGAGGATCGCCCGGTGGGCGAGGAGCGGCGCAAGGGCGTCGAGCTCGTCGAGGAGGGCGAGGTCGAGCCCGCGGTGGACCCGCTCGGCCATCGAGCGGACGAGCGCCACGCTCTCGGCCTCGGCCCGTTCGACGAGCTCCTCGGCCGCCTCGACGAGGAGGGCGCCGCCGACCTCTGAATCGAGTGGGTCCGGCCGCGAGGCCTCGAGGCGCCGGCGGGCGTCCCGTGCCCAGGTGGCGAGCGGGTCGAGGGCGCCCACCACCTCGATCTCGAGGCAGCCGAGCGCCTCCGGCACGACGGCGCCGGCGAAGCGGTCGTTGCCGAGCGCCCGCATGGGCGCCTCGTTCCAGCGCCTCGAGCGCTCCCGGCGCGAGCGGACGAGCGCCCGGACGAGGTCGTGCCCGTGGGCGAAGACGTCGGCCTCGACCCGAAGGGGCCGCCCGACGACGGCCTTCGCGGCGAAGCGCCCACCGTCGACGTTCGGGGCGACGTTCTCGACGACCACGTCGGGGACGTCGGGCGGGACGGGTCGCCCCGGTGCCGTCTGATCGCTCGTCGCGGTCACCTCAGGCGATGCTACCGATGGCCTCGGGGAGCGCTTCCCGATCGCAGAGCCAGAGCACACGCCCCGCCCGGACGCGGGCGGCGGGGAGGTCCTCGCCGGAGAGGACGCGGCCGAGGGCGTCGCGCTTGGCCTCGCCGGCCACGGTGAAGACGGCGAGCGAGAAGCGTGCGAGGGCACCGAAGGTGAGGCTCAGGCGCTCGTGCGGGTTTCGTCCGCTCGGGTCGAAGTTGCGCACGACCCACTCGTCCTCCGGCGCCTCGAGCCCCGGCGAGCCCGGGAAGAGCGAGGCCGTGTGGCCGTCGGGGCCGAGCCCGAGGTGGGCGACGTCGAGGGCCGGCTGGGCCGCCAGCAACCCGGCATAGGCCGACGGGGCGGCGCAGTCCATCGGGTGGAAGGAGCCGAGGCGCCCGAAGCGGGCGCCGAGCGCCTCGCGGACGAGCTGCTGGTTGGCCGCCTCGTCCTCGGGCGGCACGCAGCGCTCGTCGCCGAAGAGGCAGTCGAGACGGCCCCAGTCGAGCTCGTCGTGCTCTGCGAGGCGCTCGTAGCAGGTCCGCGCCGTGTCGCCGCCGGAAAGGGCGATGCGCAGGCGGCCGTCGCCCCGGCCGGCCGCGGCGGCCGCCTCGGCGGCGACGAGCCCGGCGAAGGCGGTCGGAACGTGGTCGACGACCCGCAGCTCCCCGTTCGGCGGCTGGGGCGCGACCGCCCCGGGGCCGTCCCCCGCCGTCTCCGTCACGGGTTGTGCCAGTGGTGGCCGCTCGTCTCGAGGAGCGTCGTCGCGGCGGCCGGGCCCCAGTTGCCAGCCGCGTAGTGGTGGAGCGCCAGCGAGTCCTGCGCGAACGCCTGCTGGACCGGGGCGAGGATCGACCACGCCTGCTCGACCTCGTCGGTGCGGATGAAGAGCGTCGGGTCGCCGCCCATGGCGTCGAGGATGAGGCGTTCGTAGGCCTCGGCAGGCCGGCCCCCGAACTCGGTCTGGTACGAGAAGTTCATCTGGACCGTCCGTACCCGGAAGGACTGGCCCGGTACCTTCGCCCCGAAGCAGAGGCTGATGCCCTCGTCGGGCTGGATGCGCAGGATCAGCGCGTCGGCGCTGAGCCCGCTCGTCAGCTGGCCGCCGAAGGGAAGGTGCGGGGCGCGCTGGAAGAGCATGGCCACCTGGGTGGAGCGCTTCTCGAGGCGCTTTCCGGTCCGGACGTAGACCGGGACGCCTGCCCAGCGCCAGTTGTCGACCCGCAGCCGCATGGCGACGAAGGTCTCGGTCGTCGACCGGGGCGAAACCCCCTCCTCTTCGCGGTAGGCCGTCACGGCGGTGCCGTCGACGGTGCCGCGGTCGTACTGGGCGCGCACGACGTCGCGCTCGACCTGGCCGGGATCGGGGACCATGATCGACCGCAGCAGCTTCACCTTCTCGTCGCGGATGGCCGCCGGGTCCATGGTGGAGGGCGGCTCCATCAAGGTGAGCGCCAGGACCTGCATGACGTGGTTCTGAACGATGTCGCGCAGCGCCCCCGCCCCCTCGTAGAACGAGCCGCGGTGCTCGACGCCGATCGACTCGGCCACGGTCACCTGCACCTGGTCGACGTAACGGCGGTTCCAGACGGGCTCGAAGATGGCGTTGGCGAAGCGGAGCGCCAGCACGTTCTGGACGGTCTCCTTGCCCATGTAGTGGTCGATCCGGTAGATCGACGACTCCTCGAAGCACTCGTGCAGGTCGGAGTCGAGGCGGCGGGCGGACTCGAGGTCCGTGCCGAAGGGCTTCTCGATGACGAGTCGGGCGAAGTCCCCGCCCGGTCCCGGCTTGTTGAGGCTGTGGCGGCCGAGGCCGAGGGCGACCTCGCCGAAGAGCGACGGGACGGTGGCGAGGTAGTAGACGCGGTTGCCGCTCGTGCCGCAGCGGTCGTCGACCTCGCGCAGCACCTGCTCGAGGGCGGCGAAGGTGTCGTCGGCGTCGTAGTCGCCCGAGACGTAGCGGAAGGACTCGACGACCTCGTCGAACCTCTTCCCCGGCTTCGTCGTCGCGGCGGCGTTCGGCTCCGCGTCGCTGTCGACCTCGATGTCGGTCTCGTCGGCCTGCTCGGCGACGGCCGCCGCGGCCGCCTGCTTGCAGTGCCGGCGGAACTCCTCGTCGGACCACTTGGTGCGGGCCACGCCGACGAGCACGAAGGGGTCCGGGAGGAGGTCCTCCTCGGCGAGCCGCGCGATCGCAGGGATGATCTTTCGCGCCGTCAGGTCGCCGGAGGCGCCGAACAGCACGAAGGCGAGCGGGTCGGGTCTCACTGGCCCGGGGTGCCGCCGGCCGCCTCCGTGCGGACCGCGTGGCCGCCGAACTGGTTGCGGAGGGCCGCCACGAGCCGGTCGGCGAAGGACGCCTCCTGCTGGCTCTCGAAACGCCGGTAGAGCGACGCCGCGATCGCGTAGGCGGGCACGCCCCGGTCGACCGCCTCGGTCACCGTCCAGCGCCCCTCGCCCGAGTCGACCACGTACGGCTCGATCTCCTCGAAGCCCGAGCCCGGGGCGAGCGCCCGCTCGGCGAGGTCGAGCAGCCACGAGCGCACGACCGAGCCGTAGCGCCAGATGGAGGCGATCTCGTGCAGGTCGAGATCGAACTCCTTGGCGGCGCCCATGAGCTCGAAGCCCTCCGCGTAGGCCTCCATCAGGCCGTACTCGATGCCGTTGTGGACCATCTTCACGAAGTGGCCGGCGCCGACGGGCCCGACGTGGGCGTAGCCGCCCTCGGGTGCGAGAGCGAGGAAGAGCGGCTCGGCGACGGCGACGGCCTCGTCGGTCCCGCCCACCATGAGGCAGTAGCCGTTCTCGAGGCCCCAGATGCCGCCGGAGGTCCCGGCATCGACGAAGTGCACGCCCTTCCTGCCGAGCTCGTCGGCCATCGGGGCGGCCTCCTTGTAGTTGGAGTTCCCCCCGTCGATGACAAGGTCGCTTGCCTCGAACAGCTCACCGAGCTTCGACACCGTGTCGCTCGTCGGCCGGCCCGCCGGCACCATCACCCAGGCGACGCGGGGCGGCTGCAGCTTCTCGGCGAGGAGCTCGAGGGTGTCGGCCGTGTCGGCCCCGTACTTGGCGACTGCCTCGCGGGCCTCGGCACCGAGGTCGAAGCCGACCACCTCGTGGCCCTTGTCGATCAGGCGCCGCGACATGTTGGCGCCCATCTTGCCGAGCCCGATCATCCCCATCCTCATGGCGCTGCTCCTTTGCTCGAGCCTGTCGGTCCTAGGCGATCTCGTCGAGGTCGGCGGTCGCCACGCGGAGCACACGGCGCCCGTGGGCGAGGAGGCTCTGCCGGTCGCCGATGGCCTGGGCGGCGATGAGCGTGCCGAAGTCGTAGTCCTTCCCCGGGATCGGCACCTCGGCGGTCGCGCCGGGGGACACGACCTGGAGGGCCACGACCGTGTCGGGACCGCCCTTGTGCAGCTGGCCGGTCGAGTGGAGGAAGCGCGGGCCGTAGCCGGCCGTCGTGGCGATCCCGCCGTGCCCGTCCCGGATCCTGCGCCGCAGCCCTTCGAGCGAGGCGTCGCGGCCGTAGGGGAGGTAGGCCTGCACCGAGACGTAGTCGCCCGGGCGGAGCTGCTCCTCGAGCCAGGCCGAGACGGCGGCGGGCTGCTCCGCCGCAGTCTCGGGGAGCGGGAGTGAGGAAAGGACGCTGTTCGTGTTGGCCTTGGACTCGGCGACGTTCGGCTCGTCGAAGGGGTCGATGTCGAGCTCGTGGCCGGCGATGGCGATCGCCACCTCGAAACGGAGGAACAGCTCGCCGAGCTCATGCGCCTGTGACAGCCCGACGGCGACGGGGAAGCGGTCCTCGCCCGCCTCGTCCTCGGTGGTCGGCACCGGGACGCAGCCGCGGCCCTCTTTGCCGGTCGACTCGGCGATCAGCTGCTCGACCCACAGCCCGAAGGCGGCGGCCCGCTCCTCGACCCGGATGGTCACCTTGTCGCGCCCCTCGAGCGCCGAGCGGCCCATCTCGGCGCCGAGCTCGGCGGCGGCGACCCGGTCGGCGTCGAGCGCCCGCCCGCAGAGCTCGGCCACGTCGTAGCCCGCCAGCGCGGCCGGCACGAGCCCGAAGTAGGAGAGCACCGAGTAGCGGCCGCCGATGTCGGGCCGGTTGGCGAAGACCTGGCGGACGCCGAGCTCCTCGGCCATCTGCTGGAGCGGCGTGCCGGGGTCGGTCACGACGGCGTAGCGCCGCATGTCGCGCTGGCGCGTGCGGGCGTAGTCGAAGAGCACGTTCGGCTCGAGGGTCGTGCCCGACTTCGAGGAGACGAGGACGAAGGCGTCCTCGAGCGGGAGGCCGGCCACGGTGGCCGGGTCCGTCGTGTCGCAGACCACGATGCGGCGCCCGGACCACTCGCCGAGGGCGTCGCGCACGGCCGCCAGCACGGCCGGGCCGAGCGAGGAGCCGCCCATCCCGAGCACGACGACGGTGTCCTCGTCGACGGCCTCGGCGAACGAGCGGAGACGCCTCGACTCCCGCTCCATCTCGCGGGGGACCTCGAGCCATCCGAGGCGGTTCGCCGAGACGTTCCCCGCGGGCCAGAGGCTGCCGTCGCGGTCGCTGAGGCGGGCGGCGAGCTGTTTCGGGTCGGAGGCCTCAGGCACCGGCTTCCTCCCCGAGCCGGGCCGCCTTCTCGCGCAGGCGGTCGACCACCTCGTCGAAGGACTTCTCGAAGGCGGTGACTCCCTCCTCCTCGAGCGTGGTGGCCACCTCGTCGATCGAGACCCCGAGCGACTCGAGGTCGGCGAGGACCCGCTCGGGATCGGCCTCCGGGGCGTCGACCGTGCGCCGCACCGTGCCGTGGTCGAGGAACTTCTCGATCGTCTCCTCCGGCAGGGTGTTGACGGTGTCCGGCCCGATCAGGGTGTCCACGTAGGCGAGGTCGGGATAGTCGGGGTTCTTCGTCGAGGTCGACGCCCAGAGCGGCCGCTGGACGCGGGCGCCCCGAGCGGCGAGCGCTTCCCAGCGCGGCCCGCTGAAGCGGGCCAGGAAGTGGCGGTAGGCGATGCGGGCCTGGGCCACGGCCGCCTTCCCGCGCAGCGCCCGGGCCTTCTCGGCCGACGGCGAGGACGGATCGGCCTCGGCGAGGGCGTCGAGGCGCCGGTCGGTCTCTGTGTCCACCCGGCTCACGAAGAAGGACGCCACCGAGGCGACGCCCGCCGGATCGCCGCCGTTGGCGACCAGCTCCTCGAGCCCGCCCAGGTAGGCCTCCATGACGGCCTCGTAGCGCTCGAGCGAGAAGATGAGCGTGACGTTGATGCTGCGGCCCTCGGAGATCATCTGTCGGATGGCCGGCACCCCCTCCTCGGAGGCGGGGATCTTCACGAGCAGGTTGGGTCGGGCGATGCGCTCGTGGAGGCCCCTCGCCGCCTCGACGGTGCCGGCAGTGTCACGTGCCAGGTTCGGCGCCACCTCGATCGAGACGAAGCCGTCGCTGCCGCCGGCCTCCTCGTGGAGGGGGGCGAAGAGCCCGAGGGCGTCGGTGACGTCCTTCACGACGAGGTCCCAGTAGGCGTCGAGCACGTCGCCGTGGCGCCGCATCGACTCCCGGAACTGGTCGTCGTACTCGTCGCCTCCCTCGATCGCCTTGGCCATGATCGTCGGGTTGGAGGTGAGACCGCGCACCCCCTCGCCGATCAGCTCCTCGAGCCGCCCCGTCGTGAGGTACGAGCGCTTCAGGTTGTCGAGCCAGGGGCTCTGGCCCTCGCGGGCGTAGAGGTCGTGCAGGCGGGTCATCGCTCTCGTTCTCCTTCGCTGCTCCTCGTGGTGCTCGTGGTCCTCGTGGCCCCTCGCCGGTCTGCCCGGCGGCCCCCCGGCTCCCGTCGCAGCCTTCGCCCGGGGCGTCTCACCGCGCCCGGGATGGTCTCGGGGTCCCGGCGCGAGGCGGGCGCCCGTCGCGAAGGAGGTCCCTCGCCCGGCGGACGACGTTCTCGGCGGTGAAGCCGAAGCGTTCCATGTTGACGCCGCCCGGCGCCGAGGAGCCGAAGTGGTCGATCGAGACGGTGGCGTCGGCGTAGCGCTCCCATCCGAAGGAGGCGGCCGCCTCGACGGCGAGCGTGGGGACGCCGGGCGGGAGCACGCTCGTGCGGTAGCCGTCGTCCTCGGCCTCGAAGCGGTCCCACGAGGGGAGCGACACCACCCGCACCGAGAGTCCGTCCTCGGCGTGCAGCGTCTCGGCGGCGCCGAGGCAGTGCTGCAGCTCGCTCCCGGTGCCGACGAGGACGAGGTCGGGCAGGCCGGCGTCGGCGACGCCGGCGGGGTCGCTCGTCCCGCCGAGCTCGGCGAGCACGTAGCCGCCCCGCGGCACCCCCTCGGCCGCCTTCTCACGGGTGCCGGGCAGCACGGGGACGTCCTGGCGGCTCAGCACGAGGGCGGTGGCGCCGTCCTGCTCGACGGCGAGGTGCCAGGCGGCGGCGCACTCGTTGGCGTCGGCGGGGCGGACGACGGAGAGGTCCGGCATGGCCCGCAGCGAGGCGAGCTGCTCGATCGGCTGGTGGGTCGGGCCGTCCTCGCCGAGGCCGATCGAGTCGTGGGTGAAGAAGTAGACCACGTGCGCCTGCGACATGGCGCCGAGGCGGATTGCGGGCCGGCAGTAGTCGCTGAAGCAGAAGAAGGTCCCGCCGACCGGCAGCACCCCGTTGTGGAGCGCCATGCCGTTCATGGCCGAGGCCATGGCGAATTCGCGGATCCCGTAGTGGACCTGGTTGCCGCCCGGGTTCTCGAGCGACTGCGCCACCCCGTCGGGCAGGGCGACGCCGGTGTTGCCCGTCAGGTCGGCCGAGCCTGCCACGAGGCCGGGGAGCTGGCCGGCGGTGGCGGCGAGGACCTGGTTGACGGCCTTGCGGGTGGCGAGCTTCGTGCCCTCCTCGAAGCTCGGGAGCGCCTCGGCCCAGCCGGGGAGACCCTTGCCCGCCTTGCAGGCCTCGTAGCGGGCGCGCTCGTCGGCCCCGAGCAGCTCGAGGCGGCGCTGCCACTCGTCACGGGCCGCCGCGCCCCGTCGCCCGGCCGCCCGGTAGTACTCGAGCACGTCGTCGGGCACCCAGAAGTCCTCGGTCGGGGGCAGGTCGAGGATCTGCTTGGTCAGCCGCACCTCGTCCTCGCCGAGTGGCGACCCGTGCGCCTCCTTGTCGTCGGTGCGGTGCGGCGACGGCCAGCCGATGTGGGTGCGCAGGATGACGAGGCTCGGGCGGTCGGCCTCCGCGATCGCCTCCCGCAGGCCGGCCTCGATGGCGTCGAGGTCGTTCGCCACCTCGCCGAGGCGGAGCACGTGCCAGCCGTAGGCCTCGAAACGCCGCCCGATGTCCTCGTTCGTGGCGAGCTCGGTCGCCCCGTCGATCGTGATGTGGTTGTCGTCGAAGACGAAGACGAGCCGCCCGAGACCGAGGTGGCCGGCGAGGGAGGCGGCCTCGTGGCTGACCCCCTCCATGAGGTCGCCGTCGCCGCAGATGCCGATCGTGTGGTGGTCGAAGAGGGCCGGGCCGAAGTGGTGGCGGAGGTAGCGCTCGGCGATGGCGAGCCCGACGGCCTGGGCGAAGCCCTGCCCGAGAGGCCCCGTCGTCACCTCGATGCCCGGCAGGTGGTGCACCTCGGGGTGGCCGGGCGTGCGAGAGCCGAACTGGCGGAACCGGCGGAGGTCCTCGAGCTCGAGCCCGTACCCGGTGAGGTAGAGCATCGAGTACTGCAGGATGCAGGCGTGCCCGTTCGAGAGCACGAAGCGGTCACGGTCGGGCCAGTCGGGGTCCGCCGCGTCGTAGCGCAGGATCCTCGTGAACAGGACGTGGGCGAGCGGGGCAAGCGCCATGGCCGTGCCGGGGTGGCCCGAGTTGGCCCGCTGCGGCGCGTCCATGGCAAGGCCGCGGATGACGTTGACGCAGCGCTGCTCGAGCTTCGGGTCGTCGAGGGTCGACACGCCGTGGAGACTACGGGCAGCCGCCTCGCGGCGGTGTTGCGGCGCGGGCCCGTGCCGCGCCGGTCTGGTCAGCCGCCGACGGCCTCGAGCGGCTTGTCCGAGCGGGCCACGAGGCGCAGCTCCGAGAGCCGGATCTTGGCCTGGCCGATGCGGACGAGGCCGCGGATGACCAGCCAGCCGGGGTCGAGCTGCCCGCGGGCCTGCGCCAACCGGGCCGACGTCGGCGCCGCGTGGTGGTTGTTGTGCCAGCCCTCGCCGCCGGCCAGCCACGCCAGCCAGTGGTTGTTGGTGGCCGAGTTCTCGTAGACGCGCTTGCCGAAGGTGTGCCCGACGGCGTTCACCGCCGCGTTGAGGGAGAGGTAGAGCACCACGTGGAAGCCGGCCGCCATGAGGGCGATCTCCCAGCCGAAGGCGAAGTAGAGGATGGCGACGCCGATGCCGAGCCCGAGGAAGCCGTGGTCGAAGAGCGCCCGGTCCCATGCGTCCGGCGGGAGGTCCTTGGTGTAGCGGCGCACGGTCTCGCCGTCGCGGGCCACCTTGCGGTAGAGGGCCGCGTTGGTGAGCTGCACCCGCCAGAACCCGAGCAGCACGGGGGAGTGGGGGTCGCCCTCGGTGTCCGTGAAGGCGTGGTGGCGGCGGTGGACGGCTGCCCACTGGCGCGGCCTGATGCCGGTCATGAGCCAGACGAGCACCCGGAAGACGGCCCTCACGGGGGCCGAGAGGCTGAGCGCCTTGTGGGAGAGCGTCCGGTGCAGGTAGATCGTCGTGCAGAGCAGGGCCACCTGGCAGACGACGAAACCGATGATGAAGGCGGTCAGGACCTTGGGCACGGCGAGCACGTTAGCAGTCGCCGGCGGGTGCCTACCGTCCGGTCGGTAGGGCGAGACGGGGCCGTTCCGCTAAGGTTCGGCGGTGGCGGTCACCGAGTCGCACGGGGGCCTGGCGGCCCACCCCACACGTCAGGCCATCCTGGCGGCCGCCCTCGAGGCCTTCGCCGAGAACGGCTACGACGGCACCTCCCTCAACGACATCGCCGCCGCCGTCGGCATCAAGCGCCCGAGCCTGCTGCACCACTTCGCCTCGAAGGAGGCCCTCTACAGAGAGGTGGTCGAGACGGCCCTCTTCGACTGGGTGAGCCGGGTCGAGCTCGCCGTCGACCGGCCACGCGACGGCTGGGAGCAGGTGGACCGCGTGCTCACGACGGGGTTCGGCTTCTTCGCCGAGAGCCCCGCCTTCGTGCGCCTCGTGCGCAGGGAGGCCCTCGAGGGCGGCGGCCGCCTCGCCGAGGAGATCGGGCTCGCCGTGCGACCGATGCTCGAGCGGGCCGTCGCCTTCTTCGAGCGCCAGATGGACGCCGGGCGCTTCCGTCGCCAGGACGCCGAGCAGCTCGTGCTGAGCGGCTACGCCGCCCTGGCGGTCTACTTCTCCGACGCCGCCTTCCTCGAGGCGCTCCTCCAGCGCGACCCCCGCTCTCCCGCCTCCCTCGACCGGCGCCTCGCGCACCTGCGGGAGCTCTTCAAGGCGGCGCTCGAGCCGGCATGAGCCCGATGCAGGTCCCCCCCAACTGCGACCTCACCCTCGGCCTCGTCTGCCTCGACAAGTCGGAGCCCGGTAGGACCGTCTGGCGGATGACGGCAGACGAGCGGTTCGCCAACCCGGCGGGCCTCGTGCAGGGCGGCTTCATCGGGGCGCTGTGCGACTCGGCGATGGGCGCCTCGGCGGTCACCTTCGCCCGGCGCGACGGCGATCGCAAGGTGTTCTCCGCCAACGCCGAGATGAAGACGAGCTTCCTCCGCCCGGTCACCGCCGGCTCGGTCCTCACCTGCACCGCCACGGTCGTCTCGGGGGGCGAGCGCGTCGTGTTCTGCGAGGCGGAGGTGCACGACGGCGACGGCCGCCTCGTCGCCAAGGCGAGCTCCACCTACGTCGTCACCCCGAGAGGCTGAGCGGCGCCTCCCGGTCGAGCGACGCGGGACGCCCTGATAGGTTCGAGACGATGGCTGACGACGAAAAAGGCGCCAAGTCGGAGCTGAGCGACCTCGTCGACCTCCTGCGCCGCTACGTGGTGCAGGAGACCGTCGAGCCGCTGAAGGGCATCGGCAGGACGTTCGCCTTCGGCAGCGGGGCTGCCATCTTCCTCGGCATCGGGCTCGTGCTGCTCCTCATCGCCCTGCTGCGCGCCCTCGAGACCGAGACGGGAACGCTCTTCGCGGGTGAGTGGTCGTGGGCGCCCTACTTCCTCACCGTGATCGCCGGCACCGTCGCCCTCGGCGTGGCGGCGGCCGTGCTGCTCAAGTCCGGCTCGAAGGCGGCGACCAAGTGAGCGAGCGGGTCTCCCTCAGCGACGTCGAGGCCAAGCTGAGAGAGCTCGGCGGGGGCGTGCAGACCTCCGCCGCCAAGGCGACCATGCCGGCGCTCGGCGGCGCCGTCGTCGCAGTCGTCGTCGCGGTGGCGGCCGTCTACCTGCTCGGCCGGCGGCGCGGTCGCAAAGAGGCGCCGATCCTCGAGATCCGGCGGGTCTGAGCGCAGCCGAAGGCACCGTGGGCACCTTCTCCGACCGCGTCACACGGAACCTCGTGCGAAAGGGTTTGCGTGAGGGGCTGCTCGGCGGCAACGGGCGCTGGCTCGCCGTCGGCGCCCTCACCTGGCTCGCGAGGTTCCTCCGCGCCAAGCCGCAGCCCCGGGTCGTCACCGAGCAGCTCAAGCTCGGAGAGAGCATCCTCGTCACCCACCGGCCGGCGCCGCCCTACGGCCGGCGGGCACGCCGGCTCTCGAAGGCCGAGCAGGCGGAGGCGGCCGCCGAGCGCAGGCAGGTCAGGGCGGAGCGCAAGAAGGCCAAGCCGCTCGAGCGGGAGGGCGCCGGCAAGGGAGCCCGCGCGAAGACGTGAGCGGGGACCGCCTGTTCGCCGAAGGCGAGCGGGTCCTTCTCGTCGACCGCAAGGACCGGCGCTACCTCGTCCGCCTGCGAGCCGGGCGCTCGTTCCAGTCGCACGCCGGCATCGTCGCCCACGACGACCTCATCGGGGCGCCCGAGGGCTCCGAGGTCGAGGCGCGCACCGGCAAGGGCGACCGCCTCGCCAACGCCCGGTACCTCGCCCTCCGGCCGACGCTCGCCGACGTCGTCCTCAACATGCCGCGGGGCGCCCAGGTCATCTATCCGAAGGACCTCGGGGCGATCCTGCTCGCGGCCGACGTCTTCCCGGGCGCCCGCGTCCTCGAGTCGGGCGTCGGCTCGGGGGCGCTCTCGATGGCGCTGCTCCGCGCCGGGGCGCACGTGCTCGGCTACGAGCTGCGGGCCGACTTCGCCGAGCGGGCCAGGGCGAACGTGGAGGAGTTCGCCGGCGGCCTCGAGCGCTACGAGGTGGTGGAGCGCGACGTCTACGAGGGCATCGCCGACGAGCGGCTCGACCGGGTGGTGCTCGACGTCCCGGAGCCCTGGCGGGTCGTCGCCCACGCCGAGGGCGCGCTCGTGCCGGGCGGGATCCTCTGCTGCTACCTGCCGTCGATCAACCAGACCGAGGAGCTGCGCCGCACCCTCGCCCGAAGCCGTTTCGGGCTGGCGGAGACCTTCGAGCTCCTGCGGAGGACCTGGCACATCGAGGGGCGGGCGGTGCGCCCCGACCTGCGCATGGTCGGGCACACCGGGTTCATCACGACGGCCCGCCTGCTCGCGCCCTCGAGGGACGCGGCGGGAGCGGAGGAGGGCTAGCGGCTCAGTCGCCGGCGACGATGAAGATGCACTCCCCGGGGCACTCCTCGGCGGCCTCGGTGACGGCGTCCTCCAGGTCGGACGCCACGTCGGCCATCTGAGCCGAGCCGCCCGGGTCGTTCAGCACGGCGTCTCCCTGCTTGACGTAGGCGAGGCCGTCGTCGAGCAGGGTGAAGACCGCCGGACAGATCTCCTCGCAGAGACCGTCGCCGGTGCACAGGTCTTGATCGATCCACACCTTCATCGGACGGCTTGTTCTCCTCGTCGAAGCGGGGGCCGGCGCCACCGCAGCCCGCGCACCGGCCCCTGGCCGGGGCGCAGTGTTCGGCGACGCTCGTGGTCAGTCTATGGGAGGCGGCCCTTAGTTGCGCATCCCATGGCCGCGGCCTGCCGAGCCGCCGCCTCGCCGCTTCGGGCCGCGTCGGGGTCGCGGCTTCTTCGCGGCGACCGGTGTAGGGTCCGGATCGAGGCGGCGTTGCGCTGCTCGAGGAGGTGACTTCGGCGATGGGAGACGCCAGGAACGAGGGCGAGTCCCACGACATCGAGGAGATCCGCGTGCGGGCCGAGCAGGCCGAAGAGGAGATCCTCGAACTGCGCAGGCGGTTGCAGGAGGCGCCCGGGCGGGTGCGCTCGCTCGAGGAGAAGCTGCTCGAGGCCAAGGGACAGTTGAGCCATGCGGCCTCCCAGAACGAGAAGCTGACCTTCACGCTCCAGCAGGCCAAGGAGCACATCGCGGCGCTGCGCGAGGAGGTCGACAAGCTCACGCAGCCGCCGGCCGCCTACGGGACGTTCCTCCAGACGAACGAGGACGGCACCGTCGACGTGTTCGCGAGCGGCCGCAAGATGCGCGTCTCCTACCACCCCGAGCTCGAGGTCGAGGACCTGCGCAAGGGGCAGGAGGTCGTCCTCAACGAGTCGCTCAACGTCATCATGGCGCGGGACCACGAGCTCGGCGGTGAGGTCGTCACCATCGCCGAGGTGCTCGAGGACGGCACGCGCGCCCTGTGCGTGGGCCGGGCCGACGAGGAGCGGGTGGCCGAGATCTCCGAGTTCCTCGCCGGGGTGAAGCTCCGCGCCGGCGACTCGGTGCTGCTCGACCCGCGCACGGGGCTCCTCCTCGAGAAGCTGCCGAGGCCCGAGATCGAGGACGTCGTGCTCGAGGAGGTGCCCGACGTCACCTACGGCGACATCGGGGGGCTCGACAACCAGATCGAGGACATCACCGACGCGGTCGAGCTCCCGTTCCTCCACCGGGAGCTCTTCGCCGAGTACAAGCTGCCCGCCCCGAAGGGCATCCTGCTCTACGGGCCCCCCGGCTGCGGCAAGACGCTCATCGCCAAGGCGGTCGCCAACTCGCTCGCGAAGAAGGTCGCCGAGCAGACCGGCGACGACAAGGCGCGCAGCTACTTCCTCAACATCAAGGGCCCCGAGCTGCTCAACAAGTACGTCGGCGAGACCGAGCGCCAGATCCGCCTCGTCTTCCAGCGGGCGAGGGAGAAGGCGGCAGAGGGCGTGCCCGTGATCGTCTTCTTCGACGAGATGGACTCGCTGTTCCGCACGCGGGGGAGCGGCATCAGCTCCGACATGGAGTCGACCGTCGTCCCGCAGCTGCTCGCAGAGATCGACGGGGTGGAGGCCCTCCGCAACGTCATCGTGATCGGCGCCTCCAACCGGGAGGACCTCATCGACCCCGCCATCCTGCGGCCGGGGCGCCTCGACGTGAAGATCAAGATCGAGCGGCCGGACGAGCACGCCGCCGAACAGATCTTCGCCCGCTACCTCACGACGGAGCTGCCGCTCGACGAGGGCGACGTGAAGGTCCTCGGTGGCAGCGACGCCGACAAGACCGTGAAGGCGATGATCGAGAAGACCGTCGCCGAGATGTACCGGGCCGACCCGGAGAACCGCTTCCTCGAGGTGACCTACCAGAACGGCGACAAGGAGGTCCTCTATTTCAAGGACTTCTCCTCGGGCGCCATGATCGAGAACATCGTGCGCCGGGCGAAGAAGCTCGCTATCAAGCGGTCGATCGCCGGCGAGGGCCGCGGCATCCGCCTCGCCGACCTGCTCGAGTCGATCAGGCAGGAGTACAAGGAGAACGAGGACCTGCCGAACACGACCAACCCGGACGACTGGGCGAAGATCTCGGGCAAGAAGGGCGAGCGCATCGTCTACGTCCGCACCCTCATCGGCCAGGGCGAGGAGGAGCGGGGCGGCCGGGCCATCGAGCGGGTCGGCACGGGCCAGTACCTCTGACCCCAGGGGCTGACCCCCAGGGGCTGACCTGCGGGGCGCGTCGGCGACGGTCCGGCGCAGCGCCTCGACCATGCGGCATCGTGCCCCGGACAGTGGGGTAGCGTCCGAACGTGGCCATCGCGAAGGTCTGCGGGATCGAGACCGAGTACGGGGTGCTCGTCGTCTCCGCGGGCGAGATGAGCCCGACGACGGCGTCGTCGTTGCTCATCAACGCGTACGTGGCCCGCCTCGAGCGCAAGATCGGCTGGGACTTCGAGGACGAGTCCCCTCAGCGCGACGCCCGCGGCTTCGCCCGGGAGGGCGCCATGCCGCCCGAGGTCGAGACGCACCTCGTGAACGCCGTCCTCACCAACGGCGCCCGCTACTACGTGGACCACGCCCACCCCGAGTTCTCGACGCCCGAGTGCTCGAACCCGCTCGAGGTCGTCACGTACGACCGTGCGGGCGAGGTGATCCTCATCCGCTCGATGGAGGCGGCCCGCCACCTCCTCCCGCCGGGCGAGGAGATCATCGTCCACAAGAACAATTCGGACGGCAAGGGCAACTCCTACGGCTGTCACGAGAACTACCTCCTCGACCGCCAGCTCCCCTTCGCCCGCATCGTGCAGCGCCTGACCCCGCACCTCGTCACCCGGCAGATCTTCTGCGGGGCGGGCAAGGTCGGCCAGGAGAACGGCGGCGACCCGGAGCACCCGGTGGCGTTCCAGCTGTCGCAGCGGGCGGACTTCTTCGAGGAGGAGGTTGGCCTCGAGACCACGCTCAAGCGGCCGATCATCAACACCCGCGACGAGCCGCACGCCGACCCGCAGAAGTACCGGCGCCTCCACGTCATCGTCGGCGACGCCAACCTGTGCGAGGTGGCGACGTTCCTCAAGGTCGGCACGACGGCGATGGTGCTCGCCATGATCGAGGACGACTTCGACGCGGGCCGGGACCTCACGCTCGCCTCGCCGGTGGCGGCCATCCGCGCCGTCTCGCACGACCCGGACCTCGAGACCCTCGTCGAGCTCGCCTCTGGCGAGCGGATGACGGCCGTCGAGCTGCAGTGGGAGCTGTTCGGCCTGGCGCGCAAGTACGCCGAGGACCGCGGGCTCGACTTCATCGGAGGGGACACCGTCGGCACGATGGTGCTCGACCGCTGGGAGCACGTGCTGCACGGGCTCGAGACCGAGCCGGCGTCGCTCGCGGCCGAGGTCGACTGGATCGCGAAGAAACGGGTCGTCGATGGGTATCGCGAACGGCATGGGCTCGAGTGGGGCGACCACCGCGTGAGCGCCGTCGACCTGCAGTTCCACGACCTCCGCCCGCACAAGTCGCTCTTCGCCCGGCTCGACACCGAGCGGCTCGTGAGCGAGGACGACGTCGAGCGGGCCGTGACCGAGCCCCCCGAGACGACGCGGGCATACTTCCGGGGGAAGTGCCTCGCCATGTTCTCGGCGGCCATCGTGGCGGCCAACTGGGACTCGGTGGTCTTCGACATCGGTCAGGACCCGCTGCGGCGGGTCCCGATGATGGAACCGCTCAGAGGCACGGCGAAGCATGTCGATACCTTGTTCGAGGGATGCGACAGCCCCGCCGAGCTGCTGCGGCGGCTGGGCTCGTAGGAGAACGACAGATGGCTGAACGTGAGCAGAAACGACGCCCCGCGCAGCGGGAGGAGACGGTCACCGAAGAAGAGGTGCCCGCCTCGACCGAGCGCGGCGAACGGCTGAAGGCCGAGATCGACGACCTCCTCGACGAGATCGACGAGGTGCTCGAGGACAACGCCGAGGAGTTCGTCCGCAACTACGTCCAGAAGGGAGGCCAGTGACGCCGGGGCGGTACTGTCAGCCACGGTGACCCTGCCTCTGTTCCCGCCCGGCGCCGACCCGGGCCCGAGTTTCGTCGAGCTGTGGCGCCGGCACCCCGTCGGCGCCGACGCCACCCCGCGCCCGGCTCCCTCCGGCGGGCGACCTCCTCTCGCCGTCCCGCACGGCACCACCATCGTCGCCCTCCGCTACGACGGCGGCGTCGTCGTCGCGGGCGACCGCCGGGCGACCGAGGGGCACTCGATCGCCCACAGGGGCATCGAGAAGGTGTTCCCGGCCGACCGCTTCTCCGCCGTCGCCATCGCCGGGGCGGCCGGTCCGGCCATCGAGATGGTCCGCCTCTTCCAGACCCAGCTCGAGCACTACGAGAAGGTCGAGGGGACGGTGCTCTCGCTCGAGGGCAAGGCGAACCAGCTCGCCCAGATGGTGCGGGCCAACCTGCCGATGGCGATGGAGGGCCTCGCCGTCATGCCGCTGTTCGCCGGCTACGACCAGCGACGCCGGCAGGGGCGCATCTTCTCCTTCGACCTCGCCGGCGGGCGCTACGAGGAGCTCGAGTACCACGCCACCGGCTCGGGCGGCCGCGACGCCAAGAACACCGTGAAGCTCGGCTACCGCGACGACATGGTGGCCGACGAGGGCGTCGAGCTCGCCGTGAAGGCCCTCTACGAGGCGGCCGACGAGGACTCCGCCACAGGGGGTCCCGACCCGCTGCGGGGCATCTACCCGGTCGTCGCCGTCGTCGACGAGGACGGCTACCGGAGGCTCCCCGACACCGACGTCGCCGAGCGCTTCGCACGGGTGCTCGAGCAGCAGCGGCCACGCGCCGGAGGAGGGGCGGCGTCATGACGATGCCCTTCTACGTGGCGCCCGAGCAGGTCATGAAGGACCGGGCCGAGTACGCCCAGAAGGGCATCGCCCGGGGCCGGTCGCTGGCGGCGGTCACCTACGACAACGGCGTCCTCATCGTGGCGGAGAACCCGTCGCGCACCCTGCACAAGATCAGCGAGATCTACGACCGCGTCGCCTTCGCCGGGGTGGGGAAGTACAACGAATTCGACCAGCTGCGCGTCGCCGGCGTCCGGCACGCCGACACCAAGGGCTACGCCTACTCGAGAGAGGACGTCGACGCCCGCTCGCTCGCCAACCTCTACGCCCAGTACCTCGGGCAGGTCTTCACCCACGAGATGAAGCCGCTCGAGGTCGAGATCCTCGTCGCCGAGCTCGACCCGGTCGGGGAGGCGCACCAGCTGTACCACATCGCCTACGACGGGACGGTGGTCGACGAGAGCGACTACACGGTGCTCGGCGGCGACGCCGACACGATCTCGGCCGCCCTCGGCTCGTCGTACCGCTCGGGCTGGAGCCTCGGCGAGGCGCTGCGGGAGTGCGTGCGGGCCCTCTCGGGCCCTGACCGGACACTCGAGGTCGGGGACCTCGAGGTGGCCCTACTCGGAAAGGGTCCCGAGCGACGGGCGTTCCGCCGCATGCAGAACGGCGAGCTCGAGCAGCTCCTCACGACCGACGCCGCCTCGGTGCCCGAGGCCGAGCCGGCGGGCGGCGGCGCTGCAGCCGGCACGGCTGAGACCCTGCCCGCCGTCCCGGAGGCGGGCGAGCACTAGAGCCGGTCAGCGCCCGGCCGCCACCACCACGACGACGACGAGGAGCAGGACCACCCCGAGCGCGAGGGCCGCGGGGAGCCGCCCGAGCCGTGGCCGCCGCTCGGCGCCCTGTGAGGTCTCCTCCGGCGCCCCGGAGGGCTCGATCCCGGTCGAGCCGCCCTCGCGGCCGCCCACGGGGCCGTCTTCGACACCGCCCTCGGCGCCGCCGTCCGAGAAGGCGTCCTCCACCGCGTCGGCGAGCAGGATCTCCCGTGCGAGCTCGAGGCGGTCGCTCTCGACGAGGACGTCGACAGGGCCCTGGAACGGGTAGGGGCCGTCCGAGAGGCCACGCAGCTCGACGAGCACGTCCTCGGCCCCGAGCCGGGCGGCGAGCAGCCGGGCGTGGAAGCTGCCCGACACGGTCATGAGCAGCTGCATGCGGCGAGCCGGCCCCATACGGGCTGAGGCTACCGTTGCCGGCAATGGAGCGGAGGATCTTCGGGCTCGAGAACGAGTACGGAGTGACGTGCACGTTGCGGGGCCAGCGGCGCCTCAGCCCCGACGAGGTGGCCCGCTACCTCTTCCGTCGGGTGGTGAGCTGGGGTCGCTCGAGCAACGTCTTCCTCGAGAACGGCGCCCGGCTCTACCTCGACGTCGGCAGCCACCCCGAGTACGCCACCCCCGAGTGCGACTCGATCGAGGACCTCGTCACCCACGACAAGGCGGGCGAACGGATCCTCGAGAGCCTCGTGCGCTCGGCCGAGGCCCGCCTGCGGGACGAGGGGATCCGTGGCGTCGTCTACCTGTTCAAGAACAACACCGACTCGGCCGGGAACTCCTACGGCTGCCACGAGAATTACCTCACGAGCCGGAGGGACGACTTCTCGCACTACGCCCAGGTGCTCATCCCGTTCTTCGTGAGCCGGCAGATCTACGCCGGGGCGGGCAAGGTGCTCCAGACCGCCCGAGGGGCGATGTTCTGCCTGTCACAGCGGGCCGAGCACATCTGGGAGGGGGTTTCGTCCGCCACGACACGCTCCCGGCCGATCATCAACACCCGGGACGAGCCGCACGCCGACGCCGAGCGCTTCCGCCGGCTGCACGTCATCGTGGGGGACTCGAACATGAGCGAGTACGCCACGTTCCTCAAGGTGGGGGCGACGAGCATCCTGCTGCGCATGCTCGAGGAGCCGGGCGTCGTGCTGCGCGACCTGACGCTCGAGGATCCGATCCGGGCGATCCGCGAGATCAGCCACGACATCACCTGCCGCCGCGTCGTGCGTCTCGCCAACGGCCGGGAGGCGAGCGCCCTCGACATCCAGAAGGAGTACCTCGGGCGGGCGATCCGCTACGAGGAGCAGCGCGGCCTCCCGCCGCTCGAGCGCCGGGCCCTCGACATGTGGCGCCACTGCGTCGAGGGGATCGAGAAGGACCCCTTCAGCCTCGCCACCGAGTGCGACTGGGTGATGAAGCACCGCCTGGTCGAGGCGTTCAGGGAGCGTCATCAGCTGCCCCTCGGGCACCCCCGTGTGGCCCTCCTCGACCTTCAGTACCACGACGTCGACCGCCGCCGCGGCGTCTACTACCTGCTGCAGCGCCAGGGCGGCGCCGAGCGGGTGACCGACGACCAGGCGATCGCCCATGCCATGGAGTACCCGCCCTCGACGACGCGTGCCCGGCTGCGGGGCGAGTTCATCCGCAAGGCGAAGGAGCGCCGCCGCGACTTCACCGTCGACTGGGTGCACCTGAAGCTGAACGACCAGACCCAGCGCACGGTGCTGTTGAAGGATCCCTTCCGGTCGCACGACGAACGGGTGGAGCGCCTCATCGAGGCGATCTGAGGCCGGGGGCCGGTGCAGGTAACCTGCCGGGAGATGCCCGTGATCCCCACCGCCGAGGCCGTCGCGCCCCCGTGCCGGCCTGAGGCCCCGGCGCAGGGACGCCCGAGCCGCTGAACGAGTCGATGGTCTTCGAACTCCCGGAGGACGACCAGCCCGCGTCGTCGCGCCCCGAGGCCGGCATGGTCCAGCAGACCGCCGAGGCTCCTCCTGCCGGCGAGGGCGCCGCAGCGGGCACCGCCGCGGGGACGGCTGAGGGCGGAGAGGGCGGCCCGGGGTCGCCTCCCGGCCGGCCTGCCCGCCGCCGCCACGGTCGCGACAACAACGGCAAGCACCGCCGCTGGTGGAGCTGGGCGACGGTGATCGTCACCGCCGTCGTCATCGCTGTGCTGCTGCGGCTCTTCGTCGTGCAGACCTTCTTCGTGCCGAGCCAGTCGATGGAGCCGACCCTGCTCCCGGGCGACCGCATGCTCGTGCTGAAGGTCGGCTACTCGCTGCAGCGCGGGGCCATCGTCGTCTTCAAGCACCCGCCGGGCGAGCTGCCCGGCATGTGCAGCGACTCGAGCAACGACGATCTCGTCAAGCGCATCATCGGGCTGCCCGGCGAGACGATCTCGTCGCGAGGCAACACCGTCCTCATCAACGGCAAGCCGCTCGCGGAGCCCTGGCTGCCGAAGGGCCAGCCGCTCGGCACGCCGATCAACTCTCAGAAGATCCCGGCCGGCGACTACTTCATGATGGGCGACAACCGGACCGACTCCTGCGACTCGCGCCGCTGGGGTCCGATCCCGGGCAACATCATCATCGGGCGGGTGTTCCTCGTCGTCTGGCGCGCCCACCACCCCGAGTTCAAGGTCATCTGAGCGCCGCCGCCGGCGCCACGAGCCCCCCGGGCGACCCTCAGTAGACTTCGACCGAATGTTTGGCGGTCTCGACCCCGAGAAGCTCCTGATGATCCTGCTCGTCGCCATCGTGGTGGTCGGGCCGGAGCGGCTCCCGCGCATCGCACGCCAGGTCGGGACGTTCTGGCACGACCTCACGAGGATGCGCGAGCGCCTCGAGTCCGAGGTGCGCGAGGCCATGCCCGATCTCGACCTGCCCAAGATCCCCGCCCTCCCGAAACGCGGCCTCACCGGCTACCTCACCTCCCTCATGACGAGCACGACGGCCCAGGCCGGGGCGGCCGGGGCGGTGTCGAGCGACGTGATCGACGGGCGGGCGGGCGCCTACTCGTTCGACGAGTCGGCCACGCTGCCGACCCAGGGCTGGGTGAGCGCGTCGGCCGACGGCGAGGCCCCGCCGGCGGACGTACCGGCCGGCTGGAACACCGTCGGAGCGCCCGCCCCTGGTTACGCGAGCGGCTCGCTCCTCGCCCCCGTGCCGTCGGTGAGCGCCGTCGGGCCGCTCGCCGTTGAGGGCGAGCTCGACTTCGACGCGCCGGGCTGGAACTGACGCCAGGCCCATCGTCATGGTGACCCGCGTCCTTCGCAGGGACTCCTCGGCGCGCCCTCCCAAGCCGTCGCCGGACGCCATGACGCTCTTCGAGCACCTGGCCGAGCTGCGCAAGCGGATCATCATCAGCATCCTCGCCTTCATCGTCGGCTCGGTCGTCTGCTACGCGCTCTACAACCACCTCCTCAACTTCCTCCGGCAGCCCTACTGCAAGGCGATCCACGCCCGCGTCTGCCCGGACTTCGTGATCCTCCAGCCGCTCCAGGGATTCTCGGCCCGCCTGGACCTGAGCGCCGTCGGCGGGCTCGTGCTCGCCCTGCCGATCATCCTCTGGGAGATCTGGCGTTTCGTGACGCCGGGGCTGAAGGCGAACGAGAAGCGTTACGCCATCCCCTTTGTGTTCGGGACCGTCCTCCTGTTCCTCGCCGGGGCGGTCGTCGCCTACGAGATGTTCCCCCGCGGCCTCGGCTTCCTCATCCACCAGTCGGGCAACGGGGTGAAGCCCTTTATCTCGGTGCAGAGCTACGTGAGCCTCATCTCGCTGCTCATCGTCGTGTTCGGGCTGGCCTTCGAGTTCCCGGCCGTGCTCGTCGGCCTCGAGATGGCGGGCGTCGTCCGCCCGGCCGGCCTGCGGCGCTTCAGGCGCTACGCCATCCTCACCATCGTCGTGTTCGCCGCGCTGGTCACGCCGAGCGCCGACCCGTTCTCGATGTTCGCCCTCGCAGTCCCGTTGTACCTGTTCTACGAGGGCGCCATCATGATCGGGCGACTGCTCGGGAAGTGAGCCGGGCCGGGAGCACGCCCTCCGAAGGCTCGGGCGCCGGGCGGCCGCCTGCCGAGCGCCCTGCCGGCGGTCCTGCCGCTGACCCTCCCGGCGGCCCCGCCGGACGCCCGGCCGCTGCCGCCTCGCCCGTCCGCCAGGCGTTCCTCGCCGAGCGGTCGTTCCCGCTCGACCGGTTCCAGCTCGAGGCCCTCGACGCCCTCGACGCCGGGCACTCGGTCCTCGTGACGGCCCCGACGGGCGCCGGCAAGACTGTGGTGGCCGAGTACGCAGTGCATCTCGCCCTCGACCAGGGCGTGAAGGCCTACTACACGACGCCGCTCAAGGCGCTCTCCAACCAGAAGTACGGAGACCTCCGCCGCCGTTACGGGCCCGAGCGGGTCGGGCTCCTCACAGGCGACAACTCGATCAACGGCGAGGCCCAGGTCGTCGTGATGACGACCGAGGTGCTCCGCAACATGATCCACGCCGAGCGCTCGAGCCTCGCGAGCCTCGGCTACGTCGTGCTCGACGAGGTGCACTTCCTCGAGGACCGCTACCGAGGCGGTGTCTGGGAGGAGGTCATCCTCGGCGCCCCGCCCGAGGTCGTGCTCGTCGGCCTGTCGGCCACGATCGCCAACGCCGGCGAGCTCGCCACCTGGATCGCGCAGGTGAGGGGCGACACGGCCATCGTCCGGGAGGAGCACCGCCCGATCGAGCTGGTCGACCTCTTCGCCATCGGCGACCGGGCCGGCGAGCGGATCCTGCTCCTTCCGACCTTCGTCGACGGGAGGCCGAACCGGGCAGCCATCGAGCTCGACGGGCTGCTCCCGCGCCGGGGACCGCCCGTCGGGCGCTCGGGCCGGGCCCGTTTCGGAGGACCTGGCGGGCGGCCGCGCTCGCGCACCTACCGTCCCAGGCGGAGCGAGGTGGTCGAGCGCCTCGACGACGCCGGGATGCTGCCCGCCATCTATTTCGTCTTCTCCCGAGCGGGCTGCGACGACGCGGTGCGCTACTGCCTCGACGACGGTCTCCGCCTCACGACGGTGGAGGAGCGGGCGCGCATCAGGGAGGTGGTGGAGGCGCACGTCGACGCCCTCTCGGACGACGACCTCGCCGTCCTCGGCTACGGCCGTTTCGTCGCAGCACTCGAGGCGGGCATCGCCTCGCACCATGCCGGGCTCGTGCCTCCGTTCCGCGAGGCCGTCGAAGCCTGCTTCTCCGAGGCGCTCGTGAAGGTGGTCTTCGCCACCGAAACCCTCGCGCTCGGCATCAACATGCCGGCGCGCTCGGTCGTGATCGAGGACCTCACCAAGTACTCCGGCGCCGGCCACGCCGAGCTCACGCCCGGTGAGTACACCCAGCTCACCGGGAGGGCGGGCCGGCGGGGCATCGACGAGGTCGGCTACGCCGTGGTGCTCGCCTCGGCCTTCCACACCTTCGACGACGTCGCCCGGCTGGCGGGTGCACCCGGGCGGGCGCTCACCTCCTCGTTCCGCCCGACCTACAACCTGGCGGTCTCGCTCGTGCGGCGCTTCGACCGGGCCGAGGCATACCGCATGGTCACGTCGTCCTTCGCGCAGTACCTCTCCGAGGACGACCTCGGCGACGAGCTCGACGCCGTCCTCGGCATCCTCTCGACCCGCGGTTACGTCCGTGGGTGGCGGGTGACCGAGCGGGGCGACGTCCTCGCCGGCATCTACCACGAGGCGGATCTCCTCGTGGCGGAGACGCTGAGTTCCGGGCTGCTCGACGGCCTCGAGCCTGCCGCCCTCGCCGCGGTCGTGTCCGCCTTCTGCTACGAAGCCCGGCGGGACCGTGAGGGCGCCCTCGAGCCTCCTCCGGGCGTCATCTCGCGCACCCTCTCGGTCGTCGGGGAGCTGTCCGAGGCGCTCGGCGAGGACGAGCGGGCGGCCGGGCTCCCCGTCACGCGGGGACCGGACGCCGGCTTCTCCGTGCTCGCCCGGGACTGGGCGCGCGGCCGCGACCTCCGCCAGGTGCTCGAGGGCGGCCCCCCCGGGCGTGGGCGCAGCGGGGCGGACAGCAGGGCTCGCGGCGACGCCGGCGCAGCGCAGCGGCACGGTGGCGGCCGTGCGCCGGGGCGTGGGCGCAAAGGGCGGATCGCCGCCGCGCCGCTCGAGACGGGCCGGACCACCGTCCGGCGCCGCCCGGCCATGACCGGCGGCGACTTCGTGCGGAACATGAAGCAGGTCATCGACCTCCTCCGTCAGATCTCCCTCGTCGCACCGGCTCCCGAGACGCGCGAGGCCGCCTCGAAAGCCGCCACGCGCCTGCTCCGGGGCGTCGTGGCGGCCTCCTCGGCCGTCGTCGTCGAGGACGCGGGCACCATCCACGCCGCCGACGCGAGCGGGTCGTAATCTCAGCGCGGCATGTCGCTCACGACGCCTGAGTCCTTCTCGCCCGAAGAACGCGAGCTCCTCTCGCGGTACTTCACGAACCTCGACGGGCCGGTGTTCGCGCTGGTCAACCTGCCCGAGGTCGTGAAGGGCGCCCTCTTCGCCCGCTACTCGCGGTCCTCGAAGAGCCTTCGCAGGCTCTTCCTCGACGAGTTCGTCGACGAGCTCGACGTCTCCGGCGACCGCGAGCTCGACGCCACGATCGGGCTGCGGCGTGCCGAGCAGCTCTACGAGAGGGTCTTCAGCGAGTACGGCGACGACTCCGTGGCGCAGCTCGGCGGCGTCCACCTCGCCTGCGAGCAGTCGTCCAACCTGCTCACCAAGGTGCTCGAGCGCGGGCGGCTGATGGCCTACCTCGAGCAGTCGACCCGCTACATCCCCTACGACACCCGTCTCGACTCGGGCCACTACCGCTACATCCGCGAGCCGACGATCCTCGACTCGCCGCTCGGCGCCCGCTACGTCGGCGAGATGGACCGCATGTTCGACACCTACGGCGAGCTCCTCCCGCTGCTCCAGGCGCACGTCCAGAAGAGCTCGCCCCCGCCCACGGGCGTGTCGGCGCTGGCGCACCGCCAGGCGGTCAAGGCCCGCTGCCTCGACGCCCTGCGCGGCCTGCTGCCCGCCGGGTGCCTCTCGAACGTCGGCATCTACGGCACCGGACAGAGCTACGAGCTCCTCCTGCTGCGCATGAGGGCGAGCGCCCTGCCGGAGGCCCGGCGCTACGCCGAGCTCATGCTCGAGGAGCTCCGCAAGGTGATTCCGTCGTTCCTCACGAGGGTCGACCGGGAGGAGCGTGGCGGCGCCTGGTCGGCGTACTTCCGCGAGACCGAGGAGCGGACGGCCGAAGCGGTCCGGGCGCTCTGGCCGGTCGAGGCGCCCGAGCCGGGAGCGCGCGTCCAGCTCACCGACTTCGACCCCGACGGCGAGGACAAGGTCCTCGCCGCCATCTGCTACGAGACGTCGAACCTCCCCGACGATGCCCTCGCCTCGCGGGTCCGGTCGCTCTCTCCCGAGCAACGTGGGGGACTGATGCGCGCCTACGTCGGTGAACGCCTCAACCGGCGTCACCGCCCGGGTCGCGCCTTCGAGCGGACCGACTACCGCTTCGACGTCGTGGCCGACTACGGGGCGTTTCGCGACCTGCAGCGGCACCGCATGCTCTCGATCGAGTGGCAGCCGCTCGGGACCGACCTCGGCTACGAGGTGCCGGAGCTGCTGTCCGAGGCGGGCCTCGCCGGGCGGTACGTCGAGTCGCTCGAGCGTTCGCGGGCCCTTCACGACAGCCTCGCCAAGTACTTCCCCGACCTGTGCGGCTATGCCGTCGCTCTCGCCTACAACGTGCGCTTCGTCATGCAGATGAACGCCAGGGAGGCGATGCACGTGATCGAGCTGCGCTCCACCCCCCAGGGGCACCCCGCCTATCGGAAGGTGGCACAGGAGATGTACCGGCTGATCGCCGAGGAGGCCGGCCACCGGGCGATCGCCGGGGCCATGGGTTTCGTGGAGCTCGCGGACGTCGACCTGGGGCGCCTCGAGGCCGAGGAGCGGGCCGCCGAGAAGGCCCGACTCCGTGCCGCCGGCGGCACGACGGGCGCCTCGCAGAACGGTTCCTGAAACCTCTTGACGCGGGCTCGCGCGCTCGACATAACTATGGGGTCCCTCCATCCGAAGGGGCTCGCCCGGACCGGTCCATGGCCTGTCCGGCAGGGTCGGACTCGTCCGGGGGGGGAGTTGCGAGTGGTGGGGACCCAGGGGGTCGAGTAGAGAACGCCCACGCCGGCGGCTTTCGTCGGCGTTCGCCCGGGCAGGCGACGTGGGTGGCCCCAAAGGCACCCTGGGTCCTCCCCACACTCGCGGCCGCGCCGGCCGCGGTCCCGCTCTGAGCTCTTTGCCTCCGTGCCCGAGTTCGCGCCGGGAACAAGAAAGCGCCCCCGAAGCGTTCCCGTATAGTCATCGCGCCTCGGCGGGCTGAGCCGGCGGCGCGGGATACATGAGAACTGAGGAGCCGCATGCCGAAGAACATCGAGGAGCCCGTCCTCGACGGTGAGGACCTCGCCGAAGCCGAAGAGCCCACGGAGGACGAGGACCTCGCTGAGGACGCCGACCTCGAGGACCTCGGCGACGACGACATCCTCGACGACGAGGACGCCGATGTCGACGATGACCTCGACGAGGAGGTCGACCTCGACGAGGAGGGCGAGGGGGACGAGACCCCAGACGGCGCCGCCGTACGCGAGCGCCCGGCCCGCGACGGCGAGGAGGCAGCCGCCGAGGAGGACGACGAGGAGGAGCTCGACGACGACGACGTCGAAGCCAGCCTCGACGTCATCTTGAAGGAGCGCCTCGTCGTCGAGGACGAGGACGAGGAGGACGAGGACGAGCCTGCCGACGTGGAGGACCGGACCGACGGGAATCTGCGCGTGCTGCCCAAGCAGCCGGGTGAGTTCGTCTGCCAGTCCTGCTTCCTCGTGAAGAGCGAGAGCCAGCTGGCCGACCGCAAGCGGGGCCTCTGCCGCGACTGCGTCTGAGGACCCGGGCTAGGGTCGACTCGGTGCCGGAAGAGCGTCCTTTCTACGAAGCGATCCTGGACTACGCAGTCTTCGCGCCGATCGGCCTCCTGGTCGAGGTGGTGGAGGACCTCCCCAAGCTGAGCGAGAAGGGCCGCCAGCGCGTCGAGCAGCAGGTGACCCTCGCTCGGCTCGTCGGCCGCCTCGCCCTCGGCCAGGTCCAGCGCAAGTTCGACCGCGGTGAGGGCGGTTCCCACGCCGGCGAGGCCGTCGAGGTGCCAGCCACGGCCCGTCCCGCCTCGAGGCCTCCGGCCGGGCAGGCGACCGAGACCATGTCGTCCTCGACCCGGCCGCCCAGGTCGGCCGGGTCGGCCGGGCCGGCCGGGGCGTCTCGCCCATCCCGTCCGGCCGGTCCATCGGCCCGGCCGCCCGCCCGCTCGGGTCCGGCCCAGCGTCCCGCCCAGCGGCCGGCTACGGCCGGCGTGCCGTCGTCCGACGGTGCCGCCGCCACCTTCCCGCCCGACCGGGCGCCGCAGACGCGTTCGACCGACGGGATCGCGGCCGCCGTGCGCGATGAGCTTGGCGCCGAGGAGCCGCAGGCCTCCCCGGTCGAGCCGCCCGCCGGCTCCGCCGCTCCGGGTGCCCCTGCGGCCGACCTGCCGTCCGCCGAGTCGCTCGCCATCCCCGGCTACGACACCCTCGCCGCCTCGCAGGTAGTGCAGCGGCTCTCGTCGCTCGAGCCCGACGAACTGGAGGCGATCCGCCGGTACGAGGTCTCGACCCGCGGCCGCCGCACGATCCTGCACCGCATCGCCCAGTTGAGCGCTGGCGGCGGGCGCGCCACGGCCTGACCGGCTGGCGGCGGGCCGGCTGTGCAGCTCTCCGCCCGGCCCGCGTCCAGTGACGACCTCGAGTCGCTGAAGGAGCTCTACTCGGCCGCGCTCGCGGCATCCGCCGCCGAGCGTGGCGGCTCGCTGTTCGTGCGGCTCGACCTGCCTCCGCTCGAGTCGTTCGTCGGCGAGGCTGAGCGTGTGGCGGTCGTCGGGGAGATCGACGGGGCGCCGCTCGGCCTCGGCCTCGCGTCCCTCGTCGCCTCCACTGACGGCGCCCGCCCGGTGGCGCGTCTCCAGCTGCTCTTCGTCGAGCCCGGGGCCCGCGGCGTCGGTCTCGGCGAAGCCGTCGCGAGCGAGGTGGCCGCCTGGGCATCGGCCAAAGGGGCGACAGGGGTGGACGCCGTCGTCCTGCCCGGCGTGAGGGAGGCGAAGAACTTCCTCGAGTCGTCCGGCTACGTCGCCCGGCTCATCGTGATGCACCGACCTCTCGGCGACCCGGAGGGATGACCGAGCCGGCTCCGGTGCTCGCCGTCGGGGCCGTCGTCGAGAGCGGCGGGTCGCTCTTGATGGTGCAGCGGGGTCGCTCGCCCGGGAAGGGGCTCTGGTCGCTCCCCGGAGGCCGTGTCGAGCCCGGTGAGTCCCTCGAAGAAGCGGTCGCCCGCGAGGTCCTCGAGGAGACCGGCCTCGTCGTACGGGTCGGCGACCTCGTCGGCTGGGTCGAGCGCCGCGGTGAGGGTTTCCACTTCGTCATCCTCGACTTCGCAGCCGAGCTGGAGGTCACGTCGCCGCAGGTGCCGCGGGCCGGCGACGACGCCGCGGAGGTGGCCTTCGTCGAGCGCGGACGTGTGCGGGAGCTAGCTCTCGTCCCCGGCCTGCTCGACTGGCTCGTCGAGCACGGCTTCGTCGCCAGGGGAGGGGAGTGAGGCCTCGGTGCCGGCAGGTCCCGGAGGTTCGTCCTCCACAGTGTCGAGTAGCCCTTGCGAAACCTCCGCCTCCTCGGGCGGCCCGGGCTCGGTCACCAGTTCCGGCGACTCGTCAACCGCGTCCTGCATGACGGCGACCGTTTCGGCCGCCTCGGGCTCAACCACCGCCGCCTCGGGCTCGACCGCAGCCGCCTCGGGCTCGACCACCGCCGCCTCGGGCTCGACCACCGCCGACCCAGGCTCGGCAGCCTGCTGAGGCCGCTCCGCCCGCTCGGCACGGGCGCCGCGCTCTGACCGCGTCGGACGCGACCCCTCGCTCGGCCGCTCACCGCCCCGGCCCGGAGCGGGCCGAGCGGGCCGAGCGGGCCGCGGAGGCCTCGTCACCCGAGGGATGCGGGCGACCACCCGACCGCCCGGCCGGGCGACCCGGTCGCCGGGGAGCGGCTGTGGGGGTGGCGGCATCGCCATGCCGAGCAGCGGGGCGAGTGCCGGAATGCGGCCTGCGGCGAGGCGGGCCTGTGAGTCGACCTGTCCGTTCTCGTCCTTCGGGATGCCCTCGGGCTTGATCTGGCGGCGGACCGGCGAGACGACAGCCGCCTCGAGGAGCGCCAGCCAGCGCTCGGGGGCCGTGTCGGCGGTCATGGCCGCGCTCGCCTGGGTGACGAGCGGTGCCACGAGGGCCGCAGGGAAACGGGCCGTCGGCTCGGGCGGCCTCCCCGACAAACGGAGCGCCTGCAGTACCCGGCCGTCGTCGAGCGCCTGGCGCAGGTGCTCCTCCCAGTCGGTCCGGAGCTTGGTGAGGCGCCGGCCGAGCCCTTCGCGCAGCCGCCGTTCCAGCTCGCGGCCGGACTCGTCGCGCGGCGTCGCCCCGGCCACCGTCGTGCGGAGGTCGCGCAGGCTGACCTCCTCCATCTTGTCGACGACGGCCTCGGCCCGGTCGAGCCAGACCGCCGCCTGCACGTCGGGCTGGAGACGCTCGGCGATGGCGACGAGCGGATCGCCGGAGACCTGCGGGCGGCCCTCCTGGCGGGCTCTCGCCTGCTCTTCGGCGATGGCGCGACGCAGGCCGGGCAGGCCGCCCGTCGCCAGCCGCTCGGCGATGGTGCGCTCCTCGGGGCTGAGGCGGCCGAACAGCTCGTCACGGTGCTTCGTCCCGGGCTCGAGCCGGATCGGACCGCGACGTGCGGGCGGGCGGGCCGGGCCACGGCCTTCCGGCGCCTCGGCCTCGCCGCGGGGGCGGCCTCGGCCCGGGCCGGGACGGGCGTGCTCGGTCTCACGTCCGCGGCCTGAGTCGCGAGGAGGTCGCCGTTCGGACGGCCGGCGGACGGATCCCTCGTCGTGCCCGCCATCGGCGCCGGCGGCAGCAGCAGCGGCCGGGCGCGGCTCGCGCTCTCTTCGCTGTCCGGAGGCCGTGCGACCCGCGGGTCCCGGTGTGCGAGGTCCGCGGCTCTCGCGGTCGGGGCCCCGCCGCTCGGGGCGTCCTGCTCGGTCTCCCCGCTCCCGGCCGCGGTCACGGTCGAAGTCGCGGTCCCGGTCGCCGGGTCGGCGCCGTCCGGTCGGCCCGGCGAGCACCGTCGTCACGCCCGGCGCCGGCCTGGGCGTGCCGATCACCTCGATCCGCCCCTTCACGGGGGTCTTCTCCTTGGGCGGGAGGACCGAGAGGATCGTGATCCCGTCGATCTCGACCTCGGCCTCCACGCGCACGACGTCGCCCACCTTGGCGCCGCTCGGGAGGAGCGACTGCTCGATGACGCCCTTCGGTTGGCGCGCCCCGGCGGCGCGCCAGGTAAAGCCGTCGTCGCGCGCGCTGGTCAGCTCGATCTCCATCCGGTGGGGCATGACGCGGGCCAAGCTACCGCCTCCGGGCCGGCAGGTTCGACGACGTCGGCGCTGCTGGCGGGCGGCGCGCTACAACGTCGGGATGACCCGGCAGGAGGCGAGCGGCCCGACGCCGGCCACTGGCGTCCTCGAGACGGCCCGGAGGCTCGCCGACGAGGCGCTCTTTCCCCGGGTGGTCGACACCGACGGCCGGCCCCTCGTGCCCGTGGAGCTGCTCGACGAGCTCGCCGCAGCAGGTCTCTACGGCGCCCTCGGGCCGACGGCCGCAGGCGGGCTCGACCTAAGGCCCGAGGACATGCTGGCCCTCGTCGAGATCCTGGCCGGCGGGTGCCTCGCCACCGCCTTCGTGTGGCTGCAGCATCACGGCTCGGTTCGGGCGGTCGTCGCCCGTGGCGGCGAGATCGCCGAGCGCTGGCTCCGGCCGCTCTGCTCGGGAGAGGTCCGCGCGGGCGTCGCCTTCGCGGGGCTGCGACGGCCCGGCCCTCCGCTCCTCACGGCGGCGCCGTCGAAGGGCAAGGACGGCTACCGCTTCGAGGGCGAGGCGCCGTGGCTCACCGGGTGGGGCCTGATCGACGTCGCCCTCGTCGCCGCCAGGGACACGAGCACCCCCGCCGGCGACATCGTCTGGGCGCTCCTCGACGCCCTCGAGGGGCCGGGGCTCGAGGTGGAGCGCCTGCCGCTCGCGGCGATGGACGCCACGGCGACGGTGAGGGCCCGCTTCTCGGGCTACGACGTCGGCGCCGAGCGGGTGGTCGCCGTCGAGCCGTTCGAGGAATGGCGAGCGCGCGACCTCGCCGGGCTGCGCACGAACGGCTCGATGGCGCTCGGTCTCACGACCCGGATCGCCTCGCTCGTCCTCGACGACGGCGTCCGGTCCGCCCTCGAGCACGCCGTCGGAACGGCCCGGGCGGAGCTCGACGAGGCCGGCGTGGACGGCCTCGCGGCGGCGCGGGCGAGAGCGGCCGACCTCGCCCTCGAGGCGGCCGGGGCCCTCGTCGTCGAGCGGGGCGGGGCGGCACTGCTCCGCCCGAGCCTTGCGGAGGTGCTCGCCCGCCAGGCGCTCTTCCTCCTCGTGTTCGGCCAGACGCGCGCCATCAGGGAGGCGCAGCTCGTCAGCCGCTCACGTCCGCACGAAACCCCTCAGTAGGTGTCGTCGTCGGCGACGCGCTCCGGATCGTCGAGGTGTGCGTCCTGGTCGCCCTCGGCGTTCCCGGCCTCCTCCTCCGAGAGGAGCGTCGGCTCCTCGTCGGTGAACTGCTCGTCGTCGAAGTCGACCTCGCTGTCGAGGGCGGACGGGTCCGGTGCCTGCGCCGGGACGAAACCCTCCTCGTCCTCCTCGAAGGGCTCGGTCCCGCTGTAGAGCTCGCTGTCGCTCATGGCTCTGTCCTACCCGCCCGGCGGCGGCAGCCGAGCAGGAGCACCGGGAGCGCTACCGCAGGAGGGCGTGGACGAGGTGCGGCCCCGGCTCGGCGAAGGCACGCCCGAGGCCCTCGACGAGCTCGTCGGCCGTCTCGGCCCTCAGCGCCGGCACCCCCATGCCCTCCGAGAGGGCGACGAAGTCGAGCGGTGGCCTGCCGAGCTCGAGCATCGAGTGGGCCCGGGCGCCGTCGCCGGATGCGCCGACGCGCCCGAGCTCAATGTTGAGGATGCCGTAGGAGGCGTTGTCGAGGATGACGGTCGTGACGTCGAGGCCCTCGCGGGCGTGCGTCCAGAGCGCCTGCACCGTGTACATGGCGCTCCCGTCCGCCTCGAGAGCCAGCACGGGCCGGTCGGGGCAGGCGACGGCGGCACCGGTCGCCATCGGGAGGCCGAGCCCGATGGAGGCGCCCGTGATCGAGAGCACGTCGTGCGGCGGCGCGCCTGCCGTGGCGGCCGGCACGAAGATGCCGCTCGTGATCGACTCGTCCGAGATGATGGCGCCCTCCGGGAGGAGCGCCCCGACGGCCTCGGCGAGCGAGCCGGGGTTGAGAGCGCCGCTCGGTGCGGAGGGGCGTGGGGGGGTTTCGTACGGGGCGTCACCGGAGGCCCCGACGGCATCGGCGAGGGCCTCGAGCGCCGCCAGGGCGTCCTCGTCGGCCCGCGCCAGCTCGTGCACCTCGCAGCCCTCGGGCACGAGGTCGCTCGCCTTGCCCGGATAGGCGAAGGCCGCCACGGGCCGCTTCACGTCGACGAGGATGAGGTGGCGCAGCGGGCCCATCTGCGCCTGCGCCATCTCGCCGAAGTAGGCGAGGCGCTCGATCGGGGGGACGCCGGCGCCCCGTTCGAGGCGGGCCGGGAAGCCGTCGGCGAGGAGCTTCGCCCCGGTCCTGGCGGCAAGGGCGTTGCCGAGCCGCAGGCCGGCGGTCCGCAGCGTCAGGCCGCCGAGGAGGAGGGCGGCCGGCTCACCGGACTCGAGGGCGACCGCCGCCGCCTTCACGCGGGCGTCGTCGGGCGCCTTGCGCCTGGGCGACGGCGCCATGGCGCCGACGGCGAGCGGCTCGGTCCGGGCGGCCGGGGCGAGGCGGTCGTCGGGGAACTCGGACCAGGTGACGTCGGCGGGCTGCACGAGGGTGGCCACCCGCCCGGGCGCCCCGAGTGAGGCGGCGACGGCGGCGGCGGCGTCGGCCGGCACCTCGTCCACCGAGCCGGTCCAGCGGTACCAGCCCGAGACAGGCCTCGCCAGGCTCTCGATGTCGGACTCGAGCGGGGCGTCGTACTGCTTGTGGTAGGTGGCGTGGTCGCCGACGATGTTCACGATGGGGGTGCGGGCGCGCCGGGCGTTGTGCAGGTTGGCGATGCCGTTGCCGAGGCCCGGGCCGAGGTGGAGGAGGGTGGCGGCCGGTCTGTCGGCCATGCGCCCGTAGCCGTCGGCCGCCCCCGTGGCCACCCCTTCGAAGAGGGCGAGCACCGGCCGGAGCTCGGGCGTGGTGTCGAGCGCCGCCACGAACTGCATCTCGGAGGTGCCGGGGTTCATGAAACAGACGTCGACCCCGCTCGCGACGAGCGTGCGCAAGAGTGCCTGGGCGCCTCTCATGGGTGCTCCTTCCGGTCCGGTGCGGCCGGCCCCTAGTGCTCCGGCTCGAAGATCTTGTCGGGGTTGAGGATGCCGTCGGGGTCGAAGGCCGCCTTGATCCTGCGCATGAGGCCGATGCGCTCAGGTTGCTCGAGGGCGGTGAAGGCGCGGCGTTTCGCCGTGCCGATGCCGTGCTCGCCCGAGATGGCGCCGCCGAGCTCGAGCCCGGCCTCGAACAGGGCCGTGAGGAAGCGTTCCAGCGCCTCGTGGTCCGGCTGGAAGACGGCGAGGTGGACGTTGCCGTCGCCGGCGTGCCCGCAGCCTGCCGCGAAGCTCCCGTGCTCGGCGGCGAGCTTGCCCACCACCTCGAGGTAGTCGCCGATGCGGGCGCGGGGCACGACGACGTCGATGATCTCGTTGGCGCCCGCCGCCTTCGCCCCGTAGAACGCCCGCTCGCGGGCCTGGACGAGCGCGGCGGCCGCCCCGGACGGAAGGACGTACATGTCGAGGGCGCCGTGCTCCTCGAGGAGGGCCGCAAGCGCCTCGAGGTCCTCGTCGAGGCGCGCCTGGCTCGGGTGGTCGATGACGGTCACGAGGTAGGCGCTCGTGCGGTCCCTGAGCTCGGCCGGGATGCCGAGGTCGAGCTTCTCGCTCGTCGTGATCACCTGCATGGTGAGCGTGTCGATGTACTCGAGGATCGTCGGGAGCAGCCCCCTTCGGAGGATGTCCGGTACGGCGGCGGTGACGTCGGCGAGCGTCGGGAACGGGGCGAGCACGGTGGCCGACGCCGGGAGGACCGGGTGCACCCTGAGGGTCACCTCGGTGACGAGGGCGAGGGTGCCTTCCGAGCCGATGACGAGCTGGGTGAGGTCGTAGCCGCTCGAGGACTTCACGAACTTGCCGCCGGTGCGGATCGTCTCGCCGGTCCCGAGGACCACCTCGAGGCCGACGACGTTGTGGCGGGTGACGCCGTAGCGCACGGCCCGCATCCCGCCGGCGTTCGTGGCGACGTTGCCGCCGAGCGAGGCGCTCTGCTCCCCGGGCCGCACAGGGTACATGAGGCCGTGCGGCCGCAGCGCCCCCTCGAGCTCCTCGAGGGTGACCCCCGGCTGCACGACCGCCATCTGGTTCTCCCGGTCGATCTCGAGGACGCCGTTCATGCGGGAGAACGCCACGAGGAGCCCGCCCTCGAGCGGGACGCAGCCGCCCGAGAGCCCGGTGGCGCTGCCCCGAGCGGTGAGCGGGACGTGGTGCCTGCGGGCGAGGCGGACGATCTCGGCGACCTCCTCGGTCGTCGCCGGGTAGACGACCGCGGCCGGCACCGTCGGTGCCGAGACGAGGCCTTCGTCGTGGGTGAGGTCCTCGCCGGCGTCGACCCCTTTGACGACGGCGCCGTCGCCGAGGACGGAGCGCAGCTCGGCAAGCAGCTCGTCCGCGTCCGCGTCCGCTCGCACGGCGCCGAGGTTACTGCCGGGCCCTCCGTACACTGCAGTCCGTGGAGCAGGCCGTGACCTCGCCGCCCGGCTCGATCGGGGCCACCCCGGCGCTGTTCACCGGCCTCCTCGACGACGCCGGGCTCTTCCCGCCCGCCGCCCTGCCGCCTCCCGAGGCGCTCCGCGCCCACCTCGCTCACCGCTCGTCGTGGTACGCCCCGCTCGTCGGGCCGTTCGTCTGCCCGTCGACCGGGCTCGTCGCCCTCGCCGGCCTGCTCGAGTCGCCGATCGCGGTAAGCGTCGTCGTGCCCGCCGGCCCCGACGGTCTGGCGGGCGCCCTCGAGGCCGCTGTCGCGCCCGGGATCTCGCTGGCGGCGCTCGAGGTCCCGCTCGGCCCTCCCGAGGTCGCCGCCGTGGCGGCCGCCCGGCTTGCAGCAGAGGTGGCGGCTGCGTCACCGGCGGTCCCGGTCTTCGCCGAGGTGGCCTGGTCGTCCTCCGCCCGAGAGCTCGAGGCGACGCTCGACGTCCTCGCCGCCAACGGGCTCCGGGCCAAGATCCGGACCGGAGGCCTCGAGGCCGCCGCCTTCCCGGACGAGGCCCGCCTCGCCCGCCTCCTCCTCGCCCTTTCCGACCGGGGCCTCGCCTTCAAGTGCACGGCCGGCCTGCACGAGGCGGTGCGCCGGAAGGGGAGGACGGGCTTCGAGCAGATGGGCTTCGCCAACATCCTCCTCGCCACCGCGGCCGCCTCGGAGGGCGCCCGCGAGCCGGAGCTCGAGCGTCTCCTCGCCGACCGCGACGAGGCCGTCGTGGCCGCTTCGCTCGCCCGGCTCGACCCGGCGGTGCGCGGGCGCTTCCTCTCCTTCGGCACCTGCAGCGTGAACGATCCGGTCGAGGACCTCGTGCGCCTCGGTCTGCTCTCGGCGCCCTCTTCGCCGGCGTGACGGCCCCCCCAGCCCCCGCCGCGACCTCCGCCGCGACCTCCGACGAGGAGCTGTTCTCGGCCGACAACCTCCCCTTCGGGATCTTTTCGACCTCGGCGGACCTGCGACGCCGTGTCGGGGTGCGCGTCGGGTCCTCGGTCCTCGACGTCGCGCCCGTGGCAGCCTCGCTCGGCCTGCCCGGCTCGGACTGCGAGGCCCTCAGCGCGCCCACCCTCAATCCCTTCCTCGCCCTCGGCCGGGAGAGCTGGTCGCGGGTCCGGCTCGCCCTGAGGGAGGCCTTCTCCGAGGATGCTCCGTCGCTGGAGGAGCATCTCCATCCGTCGGACGGCTGCCGGCTCTTCCTCCCCTTCGAGGTGGCCGACTACGTCGACTTCTACTCCTCCGAGCACCACGCCACGAACGTCGGGCGCATCTTCCGGCCCGACGCCGAGCCGCTCACCCCGAACTGGAAGCACCTCCCGATCGGCTACCACGGCCGGTCCGGCACCGTCGTCGTCTCCGGCACCCCGGTGGTCCGCCCGTGCGGCCTCCGCCGCGGTCCGGGCGATCCGGCGCCGGTCTTCGGGCCTTCGGTTCGGCTCGACATCGAGGCGGAGGTGGGTTTCGTCGTCGGGGTGCCGTCGCGACCCGGCGAGCCGGTCGTCCTCGAGGCCTTCGAGGACCACGTCTTCGGGGTCGTGCTGCTCAACGACTGGTCGGCCCGTGACATCCAGGCCTTCGAGTACGTCCCGCTCGGCCCCTTCCTCGGGAAGTCCTTCGCCACCTCGATCTCCCCGTGGGTCGTGCCCCTCGAGGCGCTCTCAGCCGCCCGGGTGGCCCCGCCCCCTCGCGATCCCGTCCCGGCTGCCTATCTCGACGATTCGGCGTCGCCCCCGTGGGGGCTCGACCTCTCGCTCGAGATCCGCTGGAACGGCACGGTCGTCTCCCGGCCCCCCTTCTCCACCATGTACTGGACGCCCGCCCAGCAGCTCGCCCACATGACGGTGAACGGCGCCTCGCTCCGAACCGGCGACCTGTACGCCTCCGGCACGGTGAGCGGGCCGGCCGAGGACGAGCGGGGCTCGTTCCTCGAGCTCTCCTGGAACGGCGCGACGCCGCTCACGCTGGCGGACGGTTCAACCCGGAGCTTCCTCGAAGACGGCGACGAGGTCACGATCCGGGCGACGGCGCCCGCCCCCGGAGGCGCCGGCCGGATCGGCCTCGGCGAGGTGACCGGCCGCGTCCTTCCGGCCGGCTCGCAGGCCGCCGGCTCCTGAGCGCCGCCCGCGCCGCCGCCAAGTGGTGACAGTCAACTGTCACGAAGTACCGCCGCACGGCAGGACCAGGCCGTGAGCGAGCCGCTCGACCTCGTCGCCGCCGTCCGCCGGGCGTGCGCCGACCTCGCCGCCGGCGTGCCGGCGCCCGAGCTCGCCCGAGCGGCCGCGATCGTGTCGGAGCGCTACCGGGCGGCGTCCGCCGAGCCGGGGACGGTCGACACCCGTATCCGCTCGCGCCAGGAGGCGGTCGCCTCGCTCGTCACGAGGTTCCCGGCCACCTTCGCGGCGTGCTCCCGGGTGGCTCGGCTGGTGGGGGAGTCGATGCCGGGGTTTCGTCCCGAGAGTGCCGTCGACGTCGGCGCCGGCAGCGGTGCCTCCGCCCTGGCCGTCGCCGGGGCGTGGCCGAGCATCGGCGACCTTCGACTCGTCGAGCCGTCAGCGCACATGGCCACCGTCGGCGCCGACCTGCTCGGCCGCATCGGCCGCGACGAGGCCGCCGGCTGGCGGTGGGACCACGCCGACGGACAGATCGCCCACGTCGAGCCGGCCGACCTCGTCGTGCTCTCGTATGTGGTGGGGGAGCAGCTCCCCGACCGCCTCGAGCCCCTCGTCACCCGCTGGTGGGCGGCCTGCCGCGGCGTGCTCCTCGTCGTCGAGCCCGGCACGCCGGCCGGCTTCGAGCGCATCGCGCGGATTCGCACCCTGGTCACCGGCTCGGGCGGGTCGGTGGTGGCGCCGTGCCCGCACGACGGGCCGTGCCCGCTCGCCGGCGAGCAGAGCAGCACGGCGGCCACCGCCGCCGACTGGTGCCACTTCGGCGTCCGTCTGGCGAGGTCCTCCGAGCACCGCCGGCTGAAGGGCGGTGACCTCTCCTACGAGGACGAGAAGTTCAGCTTCGTGGCGGCGAGCCGGCTCCCGGCGGAGCGACCCGCGGGCCGCGTGCTCCGGCGGCCGACCCGAGCCCGGCGAAGGGTCGACCTCACCGTGTGCCGGGTCGGCGGCGACGTCGCCCGGGCGGTCGTCCCACAGAGCTTGCCGTCGTACCGGGCGGCGACGAAAACCGAGTGGGGCGACGCCTGGCCGGCGTTGCCGATGTCGGGCGGGCGGGAGTGACGCCCGCGATCAGGGGATCGTGCCCGGCCCGGTCGTGAGGCAGCCCGACTCGAGCTTGGCGTCGGCCGGCGCCGAGAGGTGCGGCGGCGTGCGGAAGGCCGCGGGAGCGGAGAAGTCCACCATGTCGAGCGGGTCGAGCGCCGCGGCGTCGCGCTTCGTGAGGCTCGGCAGGTTCCACTTCCGCTCGATCAGCTTCAGGATCGAGGTGTGGTCGTACACCGTGTGCGAGACGTAGCCCGGCTTCGCGTACGGGCTGACGACCCCGGCGGGCACCCGGAATCCGAAACGATCGAAGCCCGCCTTCACGTCGCCCTTCTGCAACAGCGGCTTCACGTGGTCGGGCGCCGGCGCCGCCGGGGGGACGACATGGTCGTAGTAGCCGCCGTGCTCGTCGAAGGTCCACACGAGCAGCGTCGACATCCACTTCGGCCCGGCCATGACGGCGTTCACGACCCTCGCGAGGAACATGTCGCCGTACTGGATGTCCTGCGGGTTCTCCTCGGAGTTGAAGCCGAAGTTCGGGTCGACCAGCGAGAAGGAGGGGAGTGTCCCGTTCTTGACGTCCCGGAAGAAGAAGTTGAGTCCGGGCGTGTGCCCCTTGAGCCACGGGGCCCCGAGGAGCCCCGGCCAGACATAGATGCTGGCGGGCACCTTCGAGACGTAGTTCTTCCAGGAGATGTTGTGCTTGCGGAACTGGTCGAGGATGGTCCCTTTCGGCGGCAACGAGAAGTCGAGCGTGTCGTTGATCTGGCCGAGCGACGTCCCCGCGAGCAGGTAACGCCGGTTCGGGTAGGTCTGCCCGAGCACCGAGCAGAACCATCGGTCGGCGAGCGGGAACGTCTTTGCGAGCGAGTTCGTGAAGGGCATGTCCGTCGGAGTCCAGTAGCCCATGGCGACCGGACCGGAGGGCGAGGTGACGAAGCCCTGGTTCGTGCCGCCGTCGAACTGCTCGTGCGACGCCGTCCAGGCCTGCGACGGCTTCCCGCTGAACTGGCAGGGCGTCGGCATGTGGAAGGCGCGCAGCTGGCCACCGTGCCCGTCCGGGTTGGAGTTGGTGGGCATTCCCTGCGAGTCGAGTGTGAACCCGTCGCCATGGCCGAGCATTCCGACCATGTTGTCGAACGAGTGGTTCTCCATCATCACGACGACGATGTGCTCGATCTCGGGCAGGCGGTCCTCGCCGATGGGGCGGGACGGATCGGGCGGCATCCCGACCCCGACCTCACCCATGCTGGCTCGGAGGCTGCTCGCTCTCGATCGGTTCGGGGATCGAGGCGACCGGGCTGCTCCGCTCGAGCATCCGGCCAAGACGCTGCCGCCGACGATGCCGAGTCCCTGCAGCACCCGCCTTCGGTCGGTCCTGGCTGGGGAGGGCTGCGGTTCGGTCGCCGATGTCATGCGTTCGATCGTAGGGGACGGCGACACTGGTGCGAGGGGGCGCTTCCCGGCGCGTCGAGTGGTGAGCAAGGCCGGCAGCCCGTCGAGCGTCTCCGAAGGCGCGAGGCGGACGAGGACGCTCGGTTCCTTCCTCCGGCAGCTGGCCTCGGTCCAGGAGAGCTGGATCGGTTCGTCGTCGTCGATCGAGCCGTCGAGCTCGTCACCGAGATCAGGGTCGTCGAGGACATCGTGATCGGGCGGCGTCCTCGGTGGCGGGAGGTTCTCGGCGAAGTCCCGATCCTGAGGGCTCACCCAGTACCAGTCGCCCGGGCCGCCCTCGAGCCAGCGCACCGACCTTCCGAAGCAATAACGTCTTACATCAGAGCTATAGATCCAGGGCGGCGGGCGCGCCAGCCGCGCCGTCGCCTTGGCTCGAGGACGAGCGTGGGGGTGGGTCGTCTGCGGCACCGATCGGGTGAGAACCAGTGACCGGCGTCATCGGAGAGGGCGCCACAGATCCTGTGCTGCCGGGCACGACCGGCTACGAGGCGATCGTCGCGGGCGGAGGACGCGACATCCGTGTCGATCGGACGATCGACCGGGCAGGCCGCCGCCTTCGGCCCCAGCACATCGTGGCGGTCGTGTATGTCGCGGCGCAGTTCATGAGCGTCATGGACGCCTCCGTCGTGAACGTCGCCCTTCCGACGCTGGCCCGTGAGTTCCACGCGGCCACGGCCTCCGTCCAGTGGGTCGTGCTCGGCTATCTCCTCTCGCTCGCGATCTGGATCCCGGCGTCCGGTTGGCTGGGCGACCGCTTCGGGACGAAGCGCGTCTTCCTCCTCGCGCTGGCGTTCTTTGTGGTGGCGTCCGCCATGTGCGGCACGGCCACGAGCCTCGAGGCTCTCGTCGCCTATCGCATCGTTCAGGGCATCGGCGGGGGCATGCTCCTTCCCGTCGGAATCGCGATGCTGTTCCGGACCTTCCCGCCCGAGGCGCGGGCCAGGGTCGCCCGGATCGTGATGGTGCCGGCGCTCCTCGCCCCTGCATCGGGACCGCTCCTCGGCGGGCTTCTCATCGTCCGGCTGACGTGGCGAGCGATCTTCTTCGTCAACGTGCCCGTCGGCATCGCCGCTCTCGCCTTCGGTCTCCTCCTCAGCGAGCACAAGGAGCACGCTTCGGATCGGTTCGACACCGTCGGCTTTGTTACCTCGGGTGCCGGCCTGGCTCTCGTGCTCTATGCGCTGACCGAGGGTCCGGTGCAAGGCTGGTCGGCCCCGTTGATTGTGGGAGCGCTCTCCGCCGGGGCGGCTCTTCTTGTCTCCATGGTGGTCGCCGAACTGCGCAGATCGCGTCCGATGCTTGACCTCAGCCTGCTCGCCGACCGGATGTTCCGACGAGCCAACATGACCATGGCCTTCGGCATCAGCGGTTTCATCGGGCTCATGTTCGTAGTGCCGCTCTACCTCCAGGAAGCCCGCGGCCTCTCCGCCTTGGGATCGGGACTCGCCTCGTTTCCCGAAGCGCTCGGCATCCTCACGGGCTCCCAGATCGTCGGCCGGCTCTACCGCCGGGTCGGTCCCCGCCGGCTCCTGCTCGGCGGACTGCTCGCCATGACCTGTTGCATCGTGCTGATGGCCCAGATGAGCCTCGGTGTCGACCTGTGGTGGTTCAGGCTGGCGATCTACGGCCTTGGAATCGGCATGGGTTTCGTCTCGCTCTCCCTGCAAGCCGCCATGTTCGCCACGATCGGCAGGAGCGACATGGGACGGGCGTCGGCCCTGTACATCACCCAACGCCAAGTCGCCTCAGCCCTCGGCGTCGCCATCCTCGCCACGGTGCTGTCGAGTGGCGTCGTCGCCACGACCACGCCGTCTCTCGGGGCCTTCCAAGACGCCTTCCTCGCCTCAGCTGCACTCGTCTTCTGTGGAGCCGCCTCGGCTCTTCGCGTGAGGGACTCGGACGCGGCGGCCACGATGGCGGGGCGACGCAGTTGACACGCCTCCGGCCATGACCTTGCGGACCGACACCTCAGATTGAAGCGAGACGAGACGAGAAGAAGCGACCTCGGGGGAACGCGCGTGTCTGCGCGCGCCGGCCGACCGGGTGCCTTGAAAGGCCTCTGCGCGAATGGTTGCTCGGCCGTGCCGTCGGGCTCTGGGGAACGCCCGCGGACTTCGTGAAGCGGTTCCGGGAGTGGGAACGACAAGGCATGCCGACGTGGAACCTCTATGTGGGAAGAAGGGATGTGACGCCGGAGGGGAACCTTCCTCAACTCTGGGACGTGCTGCACAGCCTGGCTGCGAGACCGTCCTCGCCGACGAACGCAGCATCTGCGGTAGAGCGAGCCTGAGCGGCCCTGGGGCGGCTCTGCCGCCGAGTCGGGCGGAGCCAGCGCTCAGGTCTCGGGCGGTCTGTTCGCGCCGAGCGACTCACCGATGGCGCGATAGTTGCTGCGGAAGAAGAGGAGGGGCGTCGCGTCGCCGTCGAACTCGATGGCGACGACCCTCCCGATCACGATCTCGTGGTCGCCGGCGTCGTGGACGAGCTCGAGCCGGTTGTGGATCGCCACAAGACAACCGTCGAGGACCGGGGCGGAGGACATGCCGGAGCGCCACGCCACGCCGGCGAACTTGTCGCCACCCGACACGGCGAAGCGACGTGCCAAGCCCGCTTGGGCGTCGCTGAGGACGTTCACGCAGAAGGCTCCCGCTCGTGCCATGCGCGGCCAGCTGGTCGACGACTTGGCGGGCGCGAGAGCTAGAAGCGGCGGATCGAGCGAGAGCGACACGACCGTCTGACACGTGAACCCGACCGGCCGATCGTCTTCGAGGGCCGTCACAACGGTGACGCCGGTCGCGAAGCAGCTCATGGCGGAACGGAAGAGCTCCGGATCGATGGTCTGGCCTGCTTCGAGCGCCGGCATCGGGGTTGCCTCCCGGTGTCATGGAGTCTGGTCTCGAAAACCTCCGACAAAACATGGTAGCCAGCTCGGTGAGTGGTGTGCAGGTTCATCGGATGTCAGGTGCGTCTGCGGAGCCGGCGCCAGATCCGGCCTGCGCCGCACGCAGAGGAGCGGGTGCGCAATGCAGTGGCCCGAGAGTGTTGAGATCGTCGAGGTCGGCCCGCGGGATGGGCTCCAGAGCATCGGTCGGGTGCTGGCGGGCGAACTGAAGGTCCGGATGATCGAGGAGCTCGTCGCTGCGGGATTCACTCGCATCGAGGTCACAGCCTTCAGCCGTCCGGACGTCGTGCCCCAGCACGCTGACGCCGAGTGGCTCGTCGCCGGGCTGCCGAACGCGCCAGGCGTGACGTATCGAGCGCTCGTGCCCAACCTGCGAGGCGCCGAGCGAGCCGTCGCCTGCGGCATGGGGGAGATCAGCGTGCTCGTGACGGCGAGCGAGACCTACAACCGGCTCAACCAGAACATGACCATCGAGGAGAGCTTGGTCGCGATGGAGGCCATCGCAGAGCACGCCACGGCGAACGGGGTGCACGTCGTCGCCGCGGTCGGACTCGCCCTCTTCTGCCCCTTCGAAGGGAACATCCCCTCGGAGCGGACGCTCGGCATCCTTCGACGGTGCCACGAGGCCGGTGTCAGCGAGGCGTACCTCGCCACGAGCGCCGGCGCAGACGGGCCGCGCGGGGTCTACGAGCTGTGTACCGAGGTGCGGGAACGCCTCCCCGAGCTGCGACTCGGGGTCCACTTGCACGACACCAACGGGATGGCGCTCGCCGATGCCTTGGCGGCCATGCAGGCAGGGGTGAGCACGTTCGAAGGCTCCATCTGCGGGCTCGGAGGTGGGATTCGGCTGCCGGAGGGTCACGAGAACTACGGCAACGTGGCGACCGAGGACCTTGTCAACCTCTTCACGGAGTGCAACGTGGGGACGGGGTTAGACCTCTCCTCGGTGGTCGAGTGCGCGCGGACGATCGCCAAGATGCTCGACATCCCCCTCTCCAGTCGGGCGGCCACCGGCGGCACGAAGGAGGATCTGTCGAAGCTCGGACGCGCGGGTCGGGCTGTCGAGGCCACCCGCCGCGGCCAGCGGGGAGAGTAAGGGCGTGCGTCGAGGAGGCGAAGTCGGTCTCGGGGGGAAGAGCCTTCCTCTCTCGGACGTCCGCGTCCTCGACCTGTCCAGCCTGCTCGCCGGGCCGATGGCGTCGATGTACCTGGCGGACTTCGGCGCGGACGTGGTCAAGATCGAGGATCCCGAGCAGGGGGACGGGCTACGGCATTGGGGCTTGCAGAAGGACGGGTTCGCCCTCATGTCCAAGCTCGTCAACCGCAACAAGCGGTGCATCACGCTGAACCTGCGCCGTCCGGAAGGTCAGGAGCTCGCCCGGCGGCTGTCGGAGCGCTCGAACGTCGTCGTGGAGAACTTCCGCCCGGGGACACTCGAACGGTGGGGCCTCGGCTTCGATGTGCTCCGAGCGGCGAACCCCCGTCTCGTGATGGCCCGCATCACCGGATACGGGCAGTCCGGGCCCTATGCCGATCGGCCAGGTTTCGGCACGCTCGGCGAGGCGCTGAGCGGTTTCGCGGCGCGCAACGGGCCTAGCGGTGGCCCGCCTACCTTGGCGTCGTTCGGCCTCGGCGACACGAGCACCGCTCTCCTAGCGGCCTTCGGCGTCATGGTGGCGCTGCACCACGCGCAGCGCAGCGGTGAGGGCCAGTACCTCGACCTCTCGCTCTACGACGCCCTCGTCACGCTGCTCGGTTCCCACGTCGTGGACTTCGACCAGCTCGGCTTCGACCCCGGCAGGACCGGCAGCGGGCTCCCCTTTGCTGCACCCCGCAACGCCTACCAGACCTCCGACGGGGAGTGGGTGGTGATCGCCGGCAGCACGCAGCGCTCCTTCGAACGGATCGCAGAAGCCCTCGGCCTGGAGGAACTTCGGCACGACGCAAGGTTTGCGACAAACGGTGATCGGCTGACCCACGTGGCGGAGCTCGACGAGGAGATCCAGGCGGCAGTGGGTCGACTGACCTTCTCCGAGGTCATGAGGCGCCTCGGAGACGCCGAGGCACCCGCCAGCCCGGTGTTCGACGTGTCGGACCTCTTGTCCGATCCTCACATGAAAGCCCGGGGCGCCACCGTCGTCGTGCCGGACGACGACACCGGGCCACTGAGGATGCAGAGCGTCGTGCCCAAGCTCTCGGACAGCCCCGGCTCGGTCCGGTGGGCCGGCCCGGCGGCGGGCGCCCACAATCGTGAGGTGTACATCGACGAGTTGGGACTGGACGAGAGCGAGCTCGAGTCCCTCTCGGCCCGAGGGGTGATCTGAGATGACTCCCGACGACTCGTACGACGAGCCGAGCAGCACGAGGGGGGGCGGAGCCGCCCCGGGATCCGAGGGTCCGCTGCCCGGGGGTCGGCGGCGCCAAGATCCGCCGACCGCTGGAGCGCTCTCCGGTGTGCGCGTGCTCGACTGCGCGACCCTCTTCGCCGGGCCGGTCATCGCCTCGATGATGGGTGACTTCGGTGCCGATGTCGTCAAGATCGAGCATCCGAGGGGCGACTCGCTGAGAAGCCTCGGCTGGAACAAGGACGGCGTCTCGCTGTGGTGGGCGATGGTCTCGCGCAACAAGCGATGCGTTACCCTCGACATCTCTCTGACCGAGGGACAAGAGCTCCTGCTCCGGCTGGCCGAGACGGCCGACGTCCTGATCGAGAATTTCAGGCCGGGAACCTTCGAGCGCTGGAATCTCGCCCCGAGCCGGCTGCTCGAGCGAAACCCCGCCCTCGTGATCGTGCGGACGACCGCCTTCGGTCAGACAGGCCCGTACTCAAGGCGACCGGGATTCGGCACCCTGGCCGAGGCGATGAGCGGCTTCGCTCACATGAACGGCTGGCCCGACAAGCCTCCCGCCCTCCCGCCTTTCGCGCTCGCCGACGGCGTCGCCGCCATCACAGGCGCCTTCGCTGTCATGGCCGCCCTTCGTTGGCGGGACATGTGCGGCGGCGGGGGCCAGGTAGTCGACCTTTCCATCTACGAGCCGCTCTTCTCGATCCTCGGACCGCAGGCAGCCGTCTACGACTCTCTCGGAATCGAGGTGTCGCGGATGGGGAACCGAACGCCGTTCTCGGCTCCGCGCAACGTCTACCGGTCGCGGGACGGTCGCTGGCTCGCACTGTCGGCTTCGTCCACGTCGATCGCCGAGCGGGTGATGCTCGTCGTCGGCCACCCCGAGATGATCGACGAGCCCTGGTTCGCGGATAACGGCGGTCGCCTCCAGCATGCGGGGGAGCTGGATGCTCTCATAGGCGAGTGGATCGCCGAGCGGGACGCCGAGGTGGTCATCGCCGAGTTCGAGCGCGTGCAGGCTGCCATCGGGCCCGTCTACTCGATCGCCGACATCCTGGAAGACCCTCAGTACGCCGCCAGGGGGACCGTGGCGCGGGTACCGCACAGCAGGCTGGGCAGCGTCCTCGTTCCGAACGTCGTCCCCCGACTCGAGGGATCGCCCGGTGCGATCAGGTATCTCGGTCCCGACCTCGGGGAGCACAATGGCGAGGTGTATCTCGGCGAGCTCGGGCTGACGGAGGAGGAGATGCGAGGCTTGGCTTCCCGGCGAGTCGTCTGACCTCCTGGCAAGGGCTGGCCCCACGGCCGTGGCGCTGCCCGTCAAGGTAGAGGCCGGTGTCGCCCGCCCTCTCACTCCGCCCGGAGAGCCGGAAGGACCTCCGTCGTGAGGAGCCGGATCGACTCGAGCGACGACTCGAGGGGCATCCCGATCCAGTCGGTCCGGAAGAGGAAGTGGTTCACGCCGAGCTGATCCCGCCAGCCGCGCAGCCGCTCGGTGCACTCGTCGGGCGAGCCGACGACGAAACGGTCCTCCGAGAGCGACTCGAGGGGGACGCGAAACGAGTCGCGGCCCGGCAGGACCTTGTCCTGGCCCCAGTCGGCGTAGCGCTCGTACTTCTCCGTCAGGTACCGCGAGCAGCGCTCGAAGGCCTGCTGGCGCGTCGGAGCGCAACAGACCTCGCGTATCACCGGGAGCTCGTCGGGAGGTGCGAGGCCGGCCGCGGTCCGCTCCGCCCGGAACAGCTCGAGTTGCGAGGCGACCGTCGCCAGCGTCGCGTGCGGGTTGATGAGCCAGGTGTCGCCGAGCCGGGCCGCTCGGACGACGGCCCGGTCGGAATTGGCCGCGAGCCAGATCGGCGGCCTAGGGCGCTGGACGGGAAGGGTGCCGCAGACGGCCTCGTGGAGCCGGCACCAAGGCGTCTCGCAGCTGACGGTCTCGCCGGACCACAGGCGCTTCACGATCTCCAGGTTGAGCTCGAAGCGGCCCACGCGATCGGAGAGGGCGATCCCGAAGGCGTCATACTCGGGCTGCCGGTAGCCGAGACCGACCGCGAACACGAGCCTGCCCCCGGAGACGACGTCCATGGAGCCCCAGGTTTCGGCGACGTCGACTGGGTTGTGCAGGGCGAGAAGCAGGATCCCGACTCCGAGGGTCATGCCGGCCGCTTCTCCGGCCAGTCGGGCCAGGAACGGCGCCGGCTGGAGCATCGTCATCCCCTCCGGCAGGAAGTGTTGACCTACGAAGATCGAGTCCCAGCCGGCGTCCCTGGCGGTGCGGACGAGCTCGAGCTGGCCGTCGAGGGCGGCGACGAGGTCAGATCCAGGCCGATGCTGGTTCGTGAGGAACAGACCGAACTTGATCGCCCTGGCCATGCGACCACCTTCTCCTGCGTCGACGGTCCGGTGCTCGGCGACAAGCTCGCGCACAGACCTGCCCTGATGCTCAACATCAGATGATTGCGCCTCGTCATGCTAGCCATGGCATCCCCGCCGTGTCTGCAGGACGACCGGTTGACGGGTAAAGGGTCGGACCTTTAGAGTGGGCAGACAGCCGAGGGGGAGGAGACCCGTGTACTTCGCGGTGTTCAGCCACATCGCCCAGAAGGAGAGCTGCAGCATCCGTCAGCGGCTCGAGGAGTTCGTTGCGGAGGCTCAGCTGGCCGACCGCAGCGGGCTCGACTACATGTTCACGACCGAGCACCACTTTACGGGCCGCTTCTCGTTGTCGCCCTCCCAACCGGTGAGCCTGGCGCTCATCGCGCAGGCGACACGGCGCATCCGCTTCGGTCCGATGGTCGTGATCCTCCCGATCACGCAGCCTTTGCGGGTTCTCGAGGAGCTGATCATCCTCGACCACTTCTCGGGGGGCAGGCTCGAGCTGGGTTTCGGTCGCGGTATCACCCCGCACGAGCACGTGACCTACGGTGTCGAGCCCCATGAGGACAAGGAGCGCTTCCAGGAGGCGCTCGACTTCCTCGCGAAGGCGATGTCGTCCGAGGGCCGCTTCTCCTGGTTGGGCAAGCACTACACGTACATCGACGTGGACCTCGCCTGGCGGTTCCTCCAGCAGCCGCATCCGTTCATCTGGTGCCCCACGAACACGCCGGACAACGCCTACGAGTACGGCAAGCTCGGTTGGGGCACGGGCGGGTTCGGCGTGCTCGGAGCCGGCTTCTACGAGAAGGTCTTCCCCGAGTACCGCCGCGGGTGGGCTGAAGGAGGTCATCCCGCCGAGGGCCAGCGACTCTGCTACCTCACGTCGACGATCATCGCCGACACCGACAGCGAAGCCCGCGATCTCATGTACGAGCACTTCGACCGCCAGATGGACCTCTTCAAGCTCGAGCGGGAGCTCTCGAGGGAGGCAACCGGAGGCGACCTCAGTCGTGCTGCCCAGGCATCGCTGACGCGCCTCAACGCCCTCACCGCCGACATGAAGGCCTCGGATGACGACCTGCGCTTCCTCTGCGGGAGCCCCGACACGGTCATCGGGAAGATCAAGGCCCTGCGGGAACGCCTCGGGTTCAACGTCTTCATCGGCGAGTACTCGTTCGGCGAGCTGCCGTTCGAAGTGGTAGAGCACTCCTACGAGCTGCTCGTGAGCAAGGTCATGCCGGCCTTCGCGGCCGACAGGGAGATCGAGCCGGCCGACGCAGGCTGAACGAAGGGGGAGCACCGTGGCTAGCTGGATGCTCATCACCGGCGGGAACGTGATCGACGGCACCGGCGCGAGGCCGTTGGAGGGTCACGACGTGCTCCTCAGGGACGACGTGATCGTCGACGTCGCACCCGCCATCGACGTCGACAGCGTCGTTCCCCGTGGCGACCAGCTCCAACGGGTGGACGCGTCTGGGAAGACGGTGATGCCCGGGCTCATCGACGCTCACTGCCACACGAGTTTCGGCGAGGTCCGGATGCAGGAGGAGCAGTGCCTCTACACGAGCCACGAAGTGCGCGTGATCCGTTCGACGACGAACCTTCCCCGCATCCTGCGCGCCGGCGTCACGGGCATCTCTGTCCCGGGCGGGAGCTACTTCATCGATGTCGGGCTGCGAGAGGGCGTGAAGGAGGGCATCCTCGAGGGCCCGAGGATGGCCTGCGCGAGCCGCTTCCTCAGCACAGACACGGGAATCGGCTCCTACTACCCGTCCTCGGTCGGCAACCCGGAGGGCAGCGTCGGCAAGGTCGTGAACACGGCCGACACGATGGCGAGCGAGGTTCTCTACCAGGTGAAGGGCGGGGTCGATCTCGTCAAAGTCGGTGACAGCACCTATGGGCAGTGGGAGGCCTTCTCTCGCGACCAGCTGAAGACGATCACCGAGACGGCCCACCGGCACAACAAGAAGGTGACGATCCACGCCCGCGGCTCGAAGAACGTCGACAGCGCCATCGACGCCGAGGTCGACTGGATCATGCACGCCAACGTGATGACCGACGACACCATTGAGCGGCTAGCCGAGTCCAAGATCCCGCTCTGCCCGACGCTGCTGCTGCTCGCCAACATCCTCGACTTCGGTGAGGTCGTCGGCGTGCCGGCGTGGAAGCGCGAAACCTACAAGGCCCTCCTCGATTCAGCCGCCGAGGTGTACCACAAGGCAAAGGCGGCGGGCGTGACCTTCATCACGGGCACCGACTCGGGCTTCGCCCACACGCCCTTCGGCGAATGGCATGCGAGGGAGCTCGAGCTCCTCGTGACCTACGCGGGCCTCACCCCGCTCGAGGCGATCCGGGCGGCCACCCATGACTGCGCGGTCACCCTCTGCGGGCTGGCTGACGTCGGCGCCATTATGCCGGGCAAGGGCGCCGACGTGATCGTCGTGAACGGCGATCCCTCGAAGGACGTCCGGGTCCTTCAGAACAAGGCGAACATCGAGAAGGTGATCAGTCGCGGTCGCCTCCTCGAGTTCGACGACGAGAAGCTGGCGACCCGGCATCCCTACGACCGGGCGAGGCACATCGCCCCCGGCGAGGTCACTTTCGCTGCCGTGTTCGGGGACGCCGACGCAGAGCTGCTCGTCGAGCCCGGCATGGACGACGAGGAGGCTCGGGACATCCTTCACGATCTTCGGGCCGCCGGCAGGGCTCTGCGCGAAACGACCAGCGGAGTCTGAGAGCAGCCTCGGATCGCCATGATCTCGTCTCCGGCCGCCGAGCTCGGCTTGGTGCCTTCCCTCCTCGTGGGTCGGACGGCTGTCGTCACGGGAGCAGGAGACATCGGCGCCGTGGTCGCCCGGGAGCTCGTCCGGCACGGCGCGATCGTCGAGGTGTGGGATCGATCGGCGCCGGCGCTCGACCGGGTGGGGGAGATCTGCCGAGGCGGAGTCACCACGCGGCGAGTGGACACGACCTCGTGGCCGGAACTGGAGGCCGCGACCCACGACACGGTCGGGAAGTTGGGAACGGTCGATGTCCTCGTTAACACGGCCGCGGTGCTCACCTTCTCTCCGGTCGCCGAGATGGACCCGGACGTGTGGCGGGAGACGATCGAGGTGAACCTGACCGGCGTGTTCCTGTCCTGCCGGGCCATCGTCGGTCACATGATCTCGAACGGTCGCGGCTCGATCATCACGATCTCGTCGGTGGCCGGACTCCGTGGCGAGCCGGATCTCTCGCACTACTCGGCCTCCAAGTTCGGCGTCATCGGCCTCACGCAGTCGCTCGCCCGCGAGGCTGGGCCGTTCGGCGTCCGTGCCAACTGCGTGAGCCCCGGCGCGATCGCGTCTGCGATGAACACCGAGACGCTCGCGAGCGCCGCCCGTCGCCTCGGTGCCAGTGTCGAGGAGAGTGAGCGCCAGGTGATCGCCCGGACGCCGCTCAGGCGGCTCGGTGAGCCGCTCGACGTCGCCAACGTCGTCGTGTTCCTCGCCTCGGACCTGGCATCGTTCGTGACGGGACAGACGATCGCCGTGACCGGCGGCATCAACTAGTGCGCCGGTTGGCGTGACGGCGCACTCACCGTCCTGAGCGGGGCTGGGCTTTCGTGAGCGTTCCGGGCTGGCAGGGCCGCTACTTCGAGGACTTCTCCTCGGGAGACGTGTACCGCCATCCACTCGGCCGGACGATTTCGGATGCGGACAACACCTGGTTCACGCTGTTGACGATGAACACGGCGCAGCTCCACTTCAACGAGGTGTACGCCGAGCAGTCGGAGTGGGGCAAGCCCCTCGTGGTGTCCACGCTCACCCTTGCCATCGCCGTCGGCCAAAGCGTGACGGACACGACGCAGAACGGGTTCGCCAACCTCGGCTTCGAAAACGTTCAGTTCACGAAGCCCGTCTACGCCGGTGACACTCTGTGGGCGGAGTCCCTCGTCCTCTCGGTGCGGGAGTCGCGTTCGCGCCCGTTCTCCGGGATCGTCCGAATCAAGACGCGCGCCCTCAACCAGCACGGTCACGAGGTGCTCAGCTTCGTCCGGACCTTCGGCGTCTACAAGCGGGCGGACGACCCATTCAAGAGCGCCTACCCAACGCCCGAGAGACCGATCGACGGTGACTCCTAGCCGACGAGTCGGGAGAGGGTCGCCGCGGTGGCGGGCGACCGCATGAGGCCACTTGACGACGTCCGGGTCATCTCTCTCGAGCAGTACGGTGCCGGGCCGTTCGCGACCCTCCATCTTGCCGACCTCGGCGCCGAGGTCATCAAGATCGAGGTCGCGTCGACCGGCGGCGATGTCGGGCGTCACGTCCCTCCGTTCGCAGAGGGTGGGACCTCGCTGTTCTTCGAGACGTTCAATCGGAACAAGAAGAGTCTCGCCCTCGATCTCCGCAACGAGTCGGGCCGGCTCGTCTTCGAGCGCCTCGTGGCGGTGTCCGATGTGGTCTTCTCGAATCTGCGGGGCGATGTGCCGGAGAAGCTCAAGATCCGCTACGCGGATCTGGCGGAGATCAACCCTCGCGTCGTGTGCTGTTCCTTGAGCGCCTTCGGCATGACCGGTCCACGGAAGGGCGAGCCGGGCTATGACCACATCCTCCAAGGCATCGCCGGCTGGATGAGCCTCACTGGAGAGCCCGACGCCCCTCCGACCAGGACAGGTCTCTCGCTTGTCGACTACGCGGGGGGCCTCGTCGCGACGGCGTCGATCCTCTGCGGCCTCCACGCCGCCGGGAGGGACGGAGTCGGTGGCGACTGTGACGTCAGCCTCTTCGACACTGCGATCTCGCTGCTCACGTACCCGGCGACCTGGTTCCTCACGGGCGGCTATCTCACCGAGCGGCGCAGCCATTCCGCGCACCCGTCTCTCGTGCCGTTCCAGCACTTCGAGACGGAGGACGGCTGGATCGTCGTCGCTTGTGCGAAACAGGAGTTCTGGGTCCGCCTGACAGATGCCCTCGGCCGCCCCGACCTGTGCTCCGACGATCGGTTCGCGACCTTCGAGGCCCGCCGGGAGCACGCCCCCCAGCTGCTGGACCTTCTCGGACTCATCTTCCATGGACGGCCGACGGCCTACTGGATTGCCGTGCTCCGCGATGCAGGAGTTCCCGCGGGTCCGGTGAACACCCTGCCCGAAGCTCTGGCTGATCCGCAGACGGCTGCCCGGCACCTCGTCGTGGAAGCCCCCCACCCTGTCTGGGGCACTGTGAGGCAGCTCGCCTCTCCCATCCGATTCGGGGACTCCGGGGCGAGCCACCGACCGGCACCACGGCTCAACGAGCATGGCACTGAGCTGCTGGCGAACCTGCTCGCCTGCGATGAGGACGAGATCGGGGCCTTGGCGGCCGCAGGAGCGTTCGGCCTCTCGCCGCAGGCCGTCGGCGAACCGGGGCCGGAACGAGGGCGCAGGGGGCACGGTGATCCCCCGTAGCTACCTCTACGTGCCGGGCACCCGGGCCGATCGATTCACCAAGGCCCTCGAGAGCGGTGCTGACGCCGTCATCTTCGACCTCGAGGACGCCGTGGCGCCTGCCGAGAAGGAGGCGGCGAGGCGCCTGGTCGGCGACTTCCTCGGGACGCTCCGGCCCGTCGACCGGTCGCCACTCGACGAGAGACCGTGGGGAGACGAGCCGGAGAGGTGGGTGCGGACGAACCCGGGCCCGGCCGGCCTCAACGACCTGAGCGGCGTGCTGTGTGCTCAGCTCGACGGTGTCTGCCCGGCCAAAACCCGGTCGATCTCGGATCTGCTCGGCCTCGGTGAGCTGCTGCACGAAGCGGACAGCCGTGCCCTCCTCGAGCCACTCGTCGAGGACGCAGGCGCCGTCCTCGACGCTCGGAGCATCGCCTCCGACCATCGCGTCCGGCGTCTCCACCTCGGCGAAGGCGACCTTGCGGCCGACTTGGGTCTCCTCCTCGCCGATCGTCATGTCGCTCTCGCAGGCGCCCGCTACCAGATCGTGCTCGCGAGCGCTGCGGCCGGGGTCGAGCCGCCTGTCGCCCCGGTCTCGCCCGACTACAGGGACCTCGAGCTCTTCGAGGAGGAGACGAGATACATGCGGTCACTTGGCTTCTGGGGACGAGCCTGCATCCATCCGGCGCAGGTCGCAGTCGCGAACGAGGTCTTCTCGCTCTCTCACGCCGAGGTGGAGTGGGCGGACGACGTGCTCCGCAGACTCGAGCGGGCGTCCACGGACGGTGACGGCGTCACTCTCGGTGCCGACGGCCAGATGGTCGACGAGGCGGTCGCCCGCATCGCTCGCAGGTTGCTCGGGCGGACGGCGCGCGGGCGCCCCGGCGCAGAGGCGACAACCCCCGGCCCCGGAGGACCGGGCGCCGGAGAGCGGTCCGGCGCCCGGCACGGGCTCGGCAGCTCGCTCAACCAAGAACATCCCTAGGCCAAGGAGAGCAGATCATGTCAGTCAGCCTCGACCAGGCCCCGGGCGACGGAGCAGCCCGTGGCGAGCACCTCGACCCGCTGTACTTCGGCATCTTCAGCCACATCGCCCACAAGCGCACGGTCTCCGTCACACAGCGCCTGACCGAGTTCTCCGACGAGGTGGCCCTCGCAGACGAGCTCGGCTTCGACTACTACTTCACGACCGAGCACCACTTCAGCAGGGACTTCTCCCTCTCGCCGTCACAGGCCATCTCGCTGACGACAGTCGCTCAGCGGACGAGGCGCATCCGATTCGGTCCGCTCGTCGTCGTGCTGCCTTGCAACCAGCCGCTCAGGGTCGCGGAGGAGATGGTGATCCTCGACCACATGTCGGGTGGCCGGTTGGAGGTCGGGTTGGGGCGAGGAGTGCGGGCCCACGAGCACATCGCCTACGGCGTTCGGACCGAAGAGGATCAAGAACGGCTCGACGAGGGCATCGAGGTGCTCCTCAGGGCGTGGACGTCACCGGAGAAGTTCTCGTGGTACGGGCGGCACTACACCTACGTGGACGTCGAGATGCCCTGGCTCCCCCTGCAGAAGCCGCATCCGAGGATCTGGATGCCCACGGGTACGCCCGCCCACGCCGAGCGGATCGCGAGACGCGGGTGGGCGACTGGCGGGTTCGGACTGCTCGGAGCTCCGGTCTATCAACCGGTCTTCGACGCATATCGCGCCGCCTGGAGCGCCTCGGGACTGGACGAATCGGAGCAGCGGCTCCTCTGGCACGTTCCGACCGTTGTGGCGGCGTCCGATCTGGAGGCCCGGGAGCTCGCCTACCCCGCCTTCGCCCACCACATCGAGCTCTTCGAGTACGAGGCATCTCGCACATATTCTCTGGTCGACTCGGCCGGTCGCGCGAAGGTGGAGTCGTCCCTGCGCAGATTCCACGAAGCGAAGACGGATCTCGAAGGTTCCGACGACAACCTGGCCTTTCTGTGCGGCAGCCCGAGCACAGTGCGCGAGAAGATCGAGTTCATCCGCAAAGTGCTCGGTCTGAACGTCCTCCTGTGCGAGTTCAGCTTCGGCCTGCTCGACTTCGACATGGTGAAGCGTTCCATGGAGCTGATGGCCCGCGAAGTGATGCCGAACTTCAAGCGCGCCCCGCAGCCGGCATAGCTCGCCCGGGGTCCGGGCACGCCGGTCCCCGACTGCAGCCATTGACGATTCGGGCTCCGCTTCAAGGTCAAACACAGCTCGAGGTCTGGGCGAACGATTGACCCCGAGCGACCGGCTGAGTTCCCCCGCTTTGCGGCCCGGAGGCATATCGAATTGCGCGTGCGACGAAACCGGGATGACACGAGGTGACTGGCTATGCTGGCGATATGTCTGAGAATGGCTCGGTAGAGGCGGAGGCCGAGGACAAGGACGGACCTTCCCTCGCCGTCCACCGTGTCCGGCCCGCCTACGAGCAGGTGGCAGCCCAGCTTCGCGACCTGATCATCCGAGGCGAGATCGCGGCGGGGGACCGTCTGCCGGTCGAGTCCGAGCTCCCGGCGCTGTTCGGAGTCAGTCGCAGCACTATCCGTGAAGCACTCCGGGTGCTCGCCTCGCAGAACCTCATCACGACGAGGCGGGGCGTGCGCGGGGGGACTTTCGTGATGAAGCCCGAGCCCGAGCACGTCCGGGACTTCCTCGAGACGAGCCTCGGTCTGATGGCGGTCGACGACGCAGCCAGCATCGACGAGCTGATCGAGGTACGCGAGATGCTCGAAGTGCCGGCCGCACGCCTCGCGGCCGCCCGCCGCACGAACGCGCACGTGGAGGCATTGCAGGCGATACTCCGTCGCGACGACGCTCCCACAGCTCCGCGACAGTTCGAGGAGACTCGCGGGTTCCACGAGATCGTGCTCGACGGGGCGCGCAACAGTTTCCTCGAGATGGTGGCTCGTCCAATCTTCAGCGTGCTGGACACGCGGATCAACCGTGAAAGCGCCGGACCACGCTTCTGGAGTGAGGTGTCGGCCGATCACCGCCGGATCGCAGAGGCGGTGGAAGCGCAGGACGAAGAGGCCGCGACCTCGAGCATGCTCGCCCACCTCGAGCATCTGCGGGTTCGTTACCAGGGCCTCGACCGTCGGCGCATCGGCGCGTCGAACGGCGGGCACTCCCGCCGCACGACGCGCTGACGGGGGCTGCGCGCCGCGCCTCAGTCGCCCGACACCGGCTGACGGTAGGTGACGTCCGGCTTCTCCCACTCCCCGAGGTGTCCGCTCAGGAAGTCGAGCACGACCTTGTTGAAGGCCTCTGGCCGTTCGAAGTACGGCGCGTGGGCGGCGTGCTCGAGCACTACGAGAGCGGAGCCTCGCAGCTGCTCGTAGGCCGCGTGCCCCATCTCGACGGGAAAGCCGATGTCCTGCGCCCCCCACAGGAGGAGCAGGGGAAAGGCGCCATCGTCGAGCAGCGCCGCGAGACGCCCTGTGACGATGTCGTCGTCGAGGCTCTCCCCGAAGTAGTCGCCAATCGCCGTGAAGCTCTCGTTCGCTCCGGGTGACGAGTTGATCCGCGACTCCTCCTTGATCCACGCCGGCGTCACGAGGCTCTGGTCGAAGACGACCCGCGAGAGCTTCGTGGCGACGCCCGCCGGGTCCGTGGCGGTCACCCGCCCCCTTGTCTGGGCTCGGCGCTCGGGACCGAGCGGGACTAGCCCGGTGCTCCCCACCATGATGAGGGCAGTCACCCGCTCCGGGTGTTGGCACGAGAACCAGCCCACGGTGTGGCCGCCGAGGCTGGTGCCGATCAGGATCGCCCGTTCCGCTCCGATCGAGTCGAGGAAGCCCTCTACGACTTCTGCGAACGCGGGGACGGAGTAGCGACGTCCGGGTCCCTTGGCGGCGAAGCCGTGCCCGGGGAGGTCGAACGCGTAGACGTGGTATCCGGCATCCGCCAGCGGGTCGAGGTTGCTGCGCCACCGGTCGGCCCGGGCGCCGAGGCCGTGGACGAGGAGCATGGTCCGGTCGCCCTCACCGGCTTCGAGCACGCGGGTCGGGAGGTCGCCGATCGTCGCCGGGTACATGATCATCCTGCTTCCCCTCCATGCTCGGTCGACTGACCGCCGTCCGAGGACAGTCCAGTCAGCCGGTTGTCTCGCTATACGTCAGATGTTACGCTCATTTGGTGTTCCGGATCGATGGCCGCAACGCGATCGTGACAGGCGGTGCAGGCGCTCTTGGTGGGGCCTCGTGCCGGGCGCTCGCCGAGCAGGGCGCGCACGTGGCCGTCGCAGACCTGCGGCGGGAGCAGGCCGAGGAGCTGGCCGCCGAACTCGGAGGGAGCGCCATCGCTCTCGAGATGGACGTGACGAACGAGCACAGCGTCATCGATGCCGTACGCGAAGCGACGGAGCGACTCGGTCCACTCGACATCACGGTGGCGACCGCCGGCTACGGCGAGGTGGTGTCGTTCGCCGAGATGGAGTACGGCCAGTGGCGCCGGATGCTCGACGTGCATCTCGATGGCACCTTTCTCGCCGTCCGTCACACGCTGCCCGGCATGATCGAGCGCGGGTGGGGCAGGGTCATCACCTTCTCATCGATCGCCTCCCTGCAGGGCGTCGCCCGACAGTCTCACTATGCGGCGGCCAAGGGTGCCATCGACGGACTGGTGCGCAGTGTCGCCCGTGAGGTGATCGGGCGAGGGGTCACCGTGAACGCCATCGCTCCGGGCTACTTCGAGTCGCCGCTCAACAGCGGGGCCTCGCCGGGCCGGCTCGACGCGCTGCGCGCCAGCGTTCCTGCCGGGCGGTTCGGCGACCCGAGCGAGATCGGGGCGCTCGCCGCATACCTCGCCTCGCCGGAGGCGGCCTATCTGACAGGACAGGTCATCAGCCCCAACGGCTGTTTCAACTTCTGTGCGCATACGGGCGACTGAGGATCGGCATGCGGCTCGTCACGGTGAAAGAGGACGGCTACTCACACCCGGGGGTGCTGACGGACAGCCGCTGGATCGCCTCCCTCGAGCGGTGGGGCCACAGCTCGGTCGAGAACCTCATACGGTCCGGCCCCGCCGCTTGGGCGGAGGTGGAGCGTGAGGCGTCGGGCTCGGATGGCGACTGGCCACCCGATCAGCCCCTGCGGGCCCCGATCACCCGACCACCACGCAACATGTTCTGTGTCGGCCTCAACTACGTCACTCATTACGACGAAGGGGACCGGTCCGGCGTCGCGATGCCGGACCGCCCTGTCTTCTTCAGCAAGCCGTTCACGACGCTCATCGGTCCCTACGACGACCTGGTGATCGACCGCGAGGCGACGCAGAAGGCCGATTGGGAGGCCGAGCTGGCTGTGGTCATCGGGACCGGTGGCGTGAACATCGACGAGAGCGCCGCCCTCGACCACGTGTTCGGCTACACGTTGGCGAACGACGTGTCAGCTCGCGATCTCCAGCTGGGGAACGGTCCGTTCTCCCAGTGGCACAAGGGCAAGAGCCTCGACGGCTTCTGCCCGCTCGGCCCGCACCTCGTCACGGTGCCGGCCGTCGGGGACCTCGCCGACCTCCGCATCGAGCTCACGGTGAACGGCACGGTCAAACAGGACTTTCGGCCGAACGAGATGTTCCATCCGATCCCGAAGCTGATCTCGTACCTCTCGAAGGGCATGGCGCTCCTACCTGGCGACGTGATCCTCACCGGGACGGCGGCCGGCGTCGGTCACTGGCACCGCCCGCCGGAGTTCCTGCACGGCGGCGACGTCGTCGAGATCCGATGCTCTGCGTTGGGCACGATGCGGAACCAGGTGGTTGAGCGCGGTGGCTGAGCGCCAGGATGAAGAGCCATCCGGTGCGCTCACCTTGGATGGATACAGCGGCTCGGCCCTGCCCGGACGTCTCGAGCAAGAGCAAGCACAGTACGTTCACCATCACTGAAGGAGGGCGAGTGGCGACCAAGCGCATCATCAATGCAGACATCGGCAAGGGGTGGCACTACTTCGAAGGTTCTGAGGTGTCGGAGCTGGTGCACTCCGGCGCCGTCGTCATCGAGACCGAGGAGCTTCGCTTCGTCTACTGCTCCGGCCGCACCGCGACGAAGGGGGACGAGGACGTGGTCGTCGCCCCCGGCGACATCAAGGAGCAGACGAGGCAGGTGCTGCGGAACCTCGGTGCCGCCCTCTCCGAAGCCGGCGCGACCTTCGACGACATCGTCCGCATGCGCGTCTTCGTGGCGCCCCCGTTCAGCGACGAGAACTTCGCCAAGATCCACGAAGCGCGAGCGGAGGTGTTCTCGAAAGAGCACTACCCGGCGAGCACACTGGTCATCGTCCACCAGCTCGCCCGGCCGGACGCCATGCTCGAGATCGACTGCGACGCCGTCGTCATCAAGAAGCACGGCTAGGCGGCGTCGTCCGCACGTGCGGAGCCCGGTTCTGCCCCCTACGGCCGGCAAGCTGCGCGGTTTCCGATCGGGGCCGGACCGGCCCCGATCGGCATCGTCACCCGTTTCCCGATCGAGCCAGTGAATCGAGAGAGTCAACGTGAGACCACTCGAGGACATCACCATCGTCGCCGTGGAGCAGTACGGCGCGGGGCCGTTTGGGTCAGTGCATCTTGCCGACCTTGGTGCCGAGGTGATCAAGATCGAAGACCCCCGCACCGGCGGCGACGTGGGACGGTACATTCCACCTCACCAGGAGGGCGAGGACAGCCTCTTCTTCGAGACGTTCAACCGCAACAAGCGCAGTCTGAGCCTTGATCTCGAGACCGCCAGCGGCCGGGAGGTCTTCGAAGACCTCGTCGCGAGGGCCGACGCCGTGTACTCCAACCTCCGTGGCGATGTGCCGGCACGACTGAGGATCCGCTATGACGACCTGAAGGACGTCAACCCGCGGATCGTGTGCTGCTGCATCTCGGGTTTCGGGATGACAGGCTCCTATCAGAGCCAGCCGGGCTACGACTACATCCTCCAAGGTCTCGCCGGATGGATGAGCCTGACGGGCGAACCGGACGGACCGCCGACCAAGTCGGGCCTGTCACTCGTGGACTTCATGTCGGGTTATGTCGCCGCGCTTGCGATGATCACAGGCATCCACGCGGCCGCCCGGGACGGCCGGGGCATGGACTGCGACATCTCGTTGTACGACGTCGCTCTCAACGTGCTCAGCTATCTCGGCACGTGGTACCTGACGGCGGGGAACGCCCCGGTCCGCAAGTCGAGGTCCGCGCACCCCTCGCTCGTTCCCTTCCAGAACTTTCCGACCGCGACGGGATGGATCGTGCTCGGGTGCGCGAAGGAGAAGTTCTGGAAGCGGCTCACCGCGGTCGTCGAACGACCCGATCTCGAGAACGACGATCGTTTCGCCAGCTTCGAGGCGCGGGCCGAGCACGCCGACGAGCTCGTCAAGATCCTGGACGAAGTGCTCCTGACCCGTCCCTCGGAGTACTGGGTGGAGCGCTTGCAGGAGGCCGGCGTCCCGTGCGCTCCCGTGCTCGACGTCCCCGCCGCGCTCGCCCATCCGCTCGTCAGCGAGCGGGGTCTTCTCCTCGAGACCGAGCACCCGCGCTTCGGGAAGGTCGTGCAGCTGGCGAGCCCCGTCAAGGTGGGCGAGCCCCGGCTCGAGCACCGTCGCGCCCCGCAGAGGAACGAGGACGCCGACCACGTGTTGAAATGGCTCGGCTACGACGAGGCCCGGATCGCCGGCTTGGCGGACTCCGGAGCGTTCGGCTGACCGACACGGAGGCGGCCACCCTTGGACTTCGAGCTGAACGCCGAGCAGGAGCAGTTCCGGAGCGTCCTCCGGGATTTCGTCCAGCGCGAGATACGCCCCGTCGCGCACGAGTGGGAGCACGAAGGTCGGTACCCGGCCGAGATCGTCGGGCTCATGGAGCAGATGGGCCTGTTCGGCATGACGGTGCCGGCCGAACATGGTGGTCTCGGGCTCGACATGGTCTCCGTCGCCATCGTGTTCGAGGAGATCTCGAAGGGGTGGATGGGCGTGGCCGGGATCCTCGGGAGCCACTCCCTGGCCTGTTTCATGATCTCCCGCCACGGGACGCCGGAACAAAAGGATCGCTTCCTCGCAGATCTGGCGAGCGGGCGCCGCCGAACCGGGATTGGCCTCACCGAGCCTGGGGCAGGGAGCGACCTCCAGGGCATCACGACACGGGCGACTCGGGAGGGCGACGACTACATCGTTCGCGGCACGAAGATGTGGATCACGAACGCGCGACACGCCGACCCGTTGCCGGTGCTCGTGAAGACGGATGCTGGGGCCGACCCTCCACACCGCGGGATGAGCGTGCTGCTCGTCGAGCAGGGCTCGCCCGGGTTCCAGGTGGCGAGGGATCTCGGGAAGCTCGGCTACAAGGGGCCGGAGACCTGCGAGGTCGTGCTCGACGACGTCCGTGTCCCCGTGCAGAATCTGCTCGGGGGGGTGGAAGGCCGCGGTCTGCAGCAGGTGCTCTCGGCGCTCGAGACCGGCCGGATCAACGTCGCGGCCCGAAGTGTCGGGATCGCCGACGAAGCGCACCGGCTTGCCCTCGAGTACGCGAGAGAGCGTCGCGCCTTCGGGCGGACCATCTCAGAGTTCCAGGCGGTCCAGCTGAAGCTCGCCGACATGGCGACAGACGTCCAGGCGGCCCGGTTGCTCACGTACTGGGCGGCCTCCCGCATCGATGCCGGCAAGCGATCGGACCGCGAGTCCGGGATGGCCAAGCTCTTCGCCTCCGAGGTGGCGATCCGCTGCGCTCTCGAGGCCATGAGGGTCCATGGCGCGTACGGGTACTCGACCGAGCTCGACCTCGAGCGACTCTATCGGGACGCTCCCCTGATGGCCATCGGCGAGGGGACCAACGACATCCTCCGCACGGTCATCGCACGATCGTTGCTCGCGGAGGACGCGACCCGAGACAGCTGACCGGGCGCGTCATGTCTCTTCACGGAAAGGATCCATCGTGTCGCTCACACGAGACCTCGTCGACGCAGTGTGGTCCCTCGACTATGAAGACCTGAGGGAGGAGGATCTCCGGGCCACTCGCATGCTGCTCCTCGACCATGTGGGCGTCGCGGCCTGCGGCTCGGCGACGGAGTCGGCCCGAGCCGCAGCGAGATGGGCAGGGTCCCTCGGCAGCGATGGCACGAGCTTTCCGGTGATCGGCCGTCCGGGGACGATTCCCGCAGTCGCCGCCGGGCTGGCGAACGCGGTCGCGTCGCACTCCATCGAGTACGACGACGTGCACAATGCGGCCTCGCTTCATCCCGGCGTCGTGATCTTCCCGACCGCGATGTCCATGGCGACGATCACGGGTGCCTCGGCGGCCGACTTCCTGATCGCCGTCGTCCGAGGTTACGAGGTGATGTGCCGCGTGGGCAGGGCCGCCAATCCGGCCGCCGAGTATGCCCGCCACTTCCACCCGACGGCCACGGTCGGCCATCTCGGCTCTGCTGCCGCCAGCGCCTCGCTCCTCGGACTCGACCGGAGGCAGACGACCTGGGCTCTCGGAATCGCCAGCACCATGGCGGGGGGAGGGATGCAGTTCCTGGTCGACGGGTCTTGGACCAAACGGTTGCATCCGGCCCTCGCCACTCAGAACGGCATCAATGCGGCGCGGCTCGCCTCCGAGTCGTATCTCGGAGGGGAGGACGGCATCGGCGGCAGTCGCGGCTTCCTCGTCTCACACAGCGACGATCCGCATCCCGAGTGGCTGCTCGAGAACTTCGGCACGGATCCACTCGAGGTCCGCGCCACGTCCATCAAGGCGCATACCTGCTGCCGCTACAACCAAGGCCCGATCGATGCCGTCCTCGAGCTGAGGGCAGCCCATCGTCTCGATCCCGCCACGATCCGAAGTGTGACGATCGGACTTCCGACCGCCGCAGTCGACATCGTCGCCGAACCGCGGCAGGAGAAGATGCGGCCGAAGAACACCGTGGACGCCCAGTTCTCGCTGCCGTTCGGTATCGCCGTCGCCCTGCTCGCTGGGCGAGCGGGCCTCGCTCAGTACACCGACGCGATGCTCGCCGACGCCGACGTTCTCCGTGTGATGGAGCTCGTCGACTTCGAGGTCGACCCCGAGATCGACCGGTTCTACCCACGACAGTGGAAAGCGTGGGCCCGGGTCTCGCTGCGGGACGGCGGCGTGGTCGAAGCTGCGGTCGCCGATCCGAAAGGCGATCCGAATAATGCCCTGACCGACGACGAGCTGCGGGCGAAGTTCGAGGAGCTGACCTCCGGATGCTGGGGGGCGCCACGACGCGAGCGCGTCCGCGAGTCGATCGGCGGGCTGGGGGCGACGGCGACGCTCGGGGACCTGACCGCTGCGATGACCCTGCACAGCGACGAGGTCGCCACCGGATAGATCCAGCCGGAGGCCGCCCGATCGACTTCGCACCTTGTCCGCGAACCGCCGCGCTTATAGTCTGATGAATACCAGAGGAGGGGAAAGGGGGTAGATCGGAGCGCCACGCGAGCCAGGATCTACACGTGACAATGCCGGCCGTGCGGCGAGCGAGGTGCGCTCGATAGGGACCACCGCCGGGCATCCCATGCACGAGTCCTGGAAGGCCGTCCCTCGTCGGGCTCTCTCTCGGGCCTCCGCGGAGTGGGGACAGCAGGTGCCGTCGTGACGCCGGCAGGCTTGGGCGACGAGGAACCCTCGGCTCGTCACGACGAGCTGCAGGCGCGCGTCGAGCGCTGGCACGAGCAGACTCTGCCGGCTGGCCTGAAGCGACTAGGCCTGACACCGGGGGACGTGGACGGCCGGGTCGTCACCCCACTCGACGTCGAGGGCCACGAGTACCTGCGAGATGTCGGCCTTCCGGGTGAGTACCCCTTCACGAGCTGGCTCTATCCGACACGGGCGGTGGGGAAGGGAGGGGAGGACGCCCGCACCCATCGCGCCGGGCGTTACTCGGGGTACGGGACCTCGAGCGACTGTCGTGACTACTACCTCTCGATGCGGGCACAGGGCCTTCGGGTCGGTGGCGCCAATGTCGCCTCTGATCTGCCGAGCCAGCTCGGGTGGGACTCCGACGACCCGCGAGCCGAGGGCGAGGTCGGTCGCGTCGGCGTGGCCATCGACAGCCTGCGGGACTTCGAGATCCTCTACGAGGCGTTCCGGGGCGACGATGACGTCGACCGCGTCTCGAGCAACTGGACGATCAACGCGCCGGCCATCGTGTACGTCGCCTTCTACTGCGCACTGGCACGTAAGCGGGGGATCCCTCTCGCCAAGTTGCGCTGCACTCCGCAGAACGACATCTTGAAGGAGTACGCGGGTCGTGGCCAGTACGTCTTCCCCGTGGGGCCCTCGTTGCGTCTCGTCCGCGACGTCATCTCGTTCATGCACGACGAGATGCCGAGCTCCAACTCGATCAGCATCTGTGCCGAGCACCTTCGCTACGCCGGAGCCACGACGCCGCAGTCGTTCGCGTTCTCGTTCGCGAACGCCCGCCAGTACGTGCAGCTCGGTCTCGACCTCGGCCTCGGCGTCGACAGCTTTGTCCGGCGCTTCACCTTCCGCGGGTTCGGGGATTCGAGCCTGAGGTTCCTCTATGGGATCGCCGCCCCCCGCGCCGCTCGGCGGATCTGGGCGAGGATCATGAGAGAGGAGTTCGGGGCGAAGGACGACCGCACGTGTCTGCTCCGGGGAGGCGAGCACGCCTGGGGCAACGCGTACCTGAAGATGTGCGTCCAACGTCCAGTCAACAACATCGTCCGCGCCACCCTGGAGGGTCTCATCCAGGCCTTCGCCGGCGGGGAGATCTCCGGGGGATATCCCTTCGACGAGCCACTCGGCCTCGGCCACAGCATCGAAGCACAGCAGGTGGCTCGCGATCTCAGCAGGATCCTGCAGCACGAGGCAGGCGCCGCCGAATACCTTGATCCGCTGGCCGGTTCCTACGTCGTCGAATCGCTCACTGACCAGATCGAGAGGGAGACACTGGAGGAGCTGGCCAGAGTGGAGAAGTTGGGTGGGGCGATTTCGGCCGTGGAGACCGGCTATTACCGAAGCGCCATCGCCCGGTCGGCGTGGGAGGCGCAACGGCGCGTCGAGAGCGGCGAGGACGTCTGGGTCGGCGTCAACCGCTTCACGGGGCCCGACGAGATCACCGTCAACATCGACCGAACTTCGGAGTACGAGCTCGACCGGCTCGAGAACGCCGAGCCGCGACAGATCGCGGCCGTCCGTCAGCTTCGCCGGGAGCGGGATCAACGCCACGTGGGCGTCTCGCTCGAGACCCTGCGGTCGGCGGCAGGAAGATCGTCGGCCAACCTCGTGCCGCCGCTCATCGAGTGCGCCCTCGCCTATGCCACGATCGGCGAGATCTGCGATGTCCTCCGGGATGTCTTCGGCGAGGCGGACTACCTGTGAGCAGCGGGCGGGGTGGGGCCACCTCGGGCCCCGCTGCAGGAAACGGGCCGACTCGCAGCCAGCTCATCAGTTCCAGCGAGGCCGGTCGCCTGCGGTGCGTGATCAACCGGCCCGGTTCCCTCAACGCCCTCACGCCTGAACTGCTCTTCGATCTGGCGAGGATTGTGAGGGCGGCCGGAGCGGACGAGGAGGTCCGCACCGTGACCATCGAGGGGTCCGGCAGCGCGGCGTTCTCTGCGGGCTTCGACATCAAGGTGCTCGCCGAGCAGGGCGCCAAGGCCCACCGCGGCGATCCGCTCGGGACGGTGAGCGAGGCCATCCTGTCGTGTCCGAAGACCACCATCGCCGTCATCCGCGGCCATTGTGTCGGCGCGGGGCTGGACTTGGCGATGTCGTGCGACTTCCGCGTCGCGGCGGAGGGGTCGCGCTTCTCGATTCCCGCCGTCCGCCTCGGTACCTTCTACCGCCCACGCGCCGTCGAGAGGTTCTTCGAGGTGCTGGGGCCCTCGGTCGCGAAGGCCCTCTTCGTCGCAGCTCGGGAGTACACGGGCGTGGAGGCCTTGCGCGCTGGGATCATCGACGATCTCGTGGCGCCCGAGCATCTCGAGGAGCGCGTCGCCGAGTGGTCGACGGTCCCCGAGCAGGGCGTCGCCGCGGCCGAAGCGCACAAGCGACTGATCGACGCCCTTGCTGCGACGCCAGACCGGGGTCCGGACTTCTGGGCACCGTTCGACGAACTGCGCGAGCACTTCCTCGCGAGCGGGCAACGAGCAGAGGCGGTCGAGTCCTTCGTGCGGAGGCGCCGCGGCATCGGGCGAGGTGGTGCGGAGCGGTGACCGGCGTCGTGGCGAGAGCAACACAGCCTGCGGGGCGGCCGATCCGCGTGATCTTTGCGAAAGGTGGTCTCGACGCCCACGAACGGGGTGCCCACGTCGTGGTCCTCGGACTGAGGGAGGCGGGCTTCGAGGTCGTCTATCTAGGACTGAGACGCACGCCTGAGGAGATCGTCCGAGCCGTGCTCCAGGAGGACGCCGACGTCGTCGGGGTGAGCAGCCTCTCGGGCGGCCATCGAGGATTCGTGTTGCGAATCCTCCGGCTCCTCGGCGAGGGAGGAGCCGACCCGGTGGTCGTCGTCGGCGGCTTGATCTCGGCGAAGGATCAGGACGAATTGCTCGGTGCCGGCGTCGCTCGCATCTTCGGCCAAGGATCGCTCGTGAAGGACATCGCCGACTTCCTCCGCGCTGCCGTCGCCGAACGACGCGCCCGCGCCGGCCAGGACCGATGAGCTCGCCGCCCGAGGAGGCGTCGGGTGGGCCGCGAGGACCGCTGGCGGGGATCACCGTGGTGGACCTCTCGTGGCACCTCGCCGGCCCGTTCTGCACGCTCATCCTGGCAGACCTCGGGGCCCGGGTGATCAAGATCGAAGCTCCGGGCTCTCACGGCGGGTACGACCCCGGTGGCTTCGTCCGCCATTACTTCAAGGGGCAGGACGCCCACTACATGGCGCTGAACCGGAACAAGCTCAGCGTGACGCTCGATCTGAAGTCGCCCGAGGGCAAGGAGTTGTTCAAGCTCCTCTGCAGCAGAGCCGACGTCGTGTTCAACAACTTCCGCGCAGGTGTCATGGCCCGTCTCGGCATCGGATACGAACAGATCCGGGAGGTTGCCCCCGACGTCGTGTTCGCCTCGCTCAGCTCCTTCGGGAGCGACGGTCCGTACGCGAGACGGCCGGGCGTGGACCTCGTGGTGCAGGCGCTCTCCGGCGGCATGAGCATGACGGCCGAGCCCGGGCGTCCACCGGTTCGAGCCGGAATCCCCGTGGGAGATCTGGCGGGAGGGATGTGGGCGGCGATCGCCATCCTGGCGACGCTCCGGGCACGGCGTGCCGGTCTGTCCCCGGGATGTGAGCTCGACCTCGCCCTCCTCGACGGTCAGATCGCCCTGACGTCGTACCTTGCTGCCCAGTACTTCCTCGACAGCTCCGTTGCGCCGCGAGATGTCGTGGGCGAGGCGCAGGAGGGAAGGGCCTTCCGGTGCGCCGACGACCGGTACGTCGTGGTGGTGGGCGACGATGCCGCGCTCCGCCGGGCCTTCGGTGAGCCCGACGATGTCCCCGGGGGCGCCCGCGAGGGTCGCGGCCGGGCCGAGACGGCCGAGAGCGGCTCGACGCCGGACTCCCTCGTGACGATGTTCGCGTCGCGGCCGAGCGCCTACTGGCTGGAACGCCTCGAGCGGGATCAGCTCCCTCATGCTCGGGTGAACCGTCTCGACGAGGCCCTCTGTGAGCCACAGGTGTTGGACCGGGGGATGGTCGTCGAGATCGAGCACCGCCTTGGGGGGCGGCTGCGGTTCGTCGGCAGCCCCATCAGGCTCCCGGGCTTCCGGGTGCCGGTCGACTCGCCTCCGCTGATCGGACAGGACACCGAGGAGATCCTCCGAGAGCTCGGACTCGACCGCTCCGAGACGGATCGGCTCAAGGCTGAGGGTGTCGTGTCGTGATCGACTGGGACCAGCGGCTGAACGCGGCCGCTGCGGGCTCCGACGTGGAGTTGGGCCGCGTGATCACCGCCGTGGAGGCGGGCGACCGGGAGGCTATCGCTGCCCTGAGCAGGAGGTTGGCGGAGTCGGGCCGGGCCGCTCCCCGCATCGCGCTGACCGGCAGCGCCGGGTCTGGCAAGAGCACCCTGCTCGCCGCCCTCAGCCGTGCGTGGCCGGGCGGTTCGCGCGTCGGGGCCGTCGCGGTGGATCCCTCGAGCGAGAGGAGCGGGGGGGCGCTGCTGGGCGATCGCTATCGCTTCTACCGTGACCCGGTAGCCGGCTCCCCGACCGCCCTGGCGCGCTGCTTCCTGCGGAGCATGGCGTCCCGCGGCGAGGGGAGCGCCCTCAGCCGGCACCTCTCGATGGTGCTCTCCTTCCTCGAGGAGGCCGGACTCAGCCCCGTCTTCATCGAGACGGCAGGAGCAGGGCAGAGCGATACGGCCGTGACGGACCTGGTCGATTGCGTGGTACTCATTCTCACGCCCGATTCGGGAGACGTCATCCAGATGTTGAAGGCCGGCCTCATGGAGCAGGCGGACGTCTACGTGGTCAACAAGGCGGACCTCGACGGAGCGGACCGCTACGCAATGCGGCTCCGATCGGTCCTCGCAGCTCAGGACGGTCCTGGTCTGCCTCCTCTGGACGACCGCGTCCACGTTCTCCAGGCGAACCGGGCAGGTGACCGCGACCTGAGCAGCCTGATCCAGGTGCTGACCGACTTGGCGGCCGCCCACCGCCGACCGCGAGCCCTTCTGTGGCGGAGAGCCGTCGGCTTGGCGCTCGAACAGGCTGTGGTGGAGGAGTTCCTGGCTCGCGTGAGGGTGTCCGACGCGTGGGAGTCAGCGGTCGACCTCGCCAGCTGCGGGCGGCTGACCCTCGATGAGGCGGGGCGCAGGCTGGACGATGTCCACGAGCGGATGGATCGAGGTGCGCCCGCTGTCCGGGGGGAGTCGTGAGAGCGACGACGAGCGCCCGACGTGACCGATGCAGCGGGAGCGCCTTAGGGGCGGCAACGGTCCTCGATGTAGCGGAGCATGCGCAGGTGCTTCTCGGTGTCGAGTGCCATGTAGTCGACCAACAGCGGCCAGATGCTGTCGTTCGCCGTGGGGCGCAGCCGGCGGCGCAGCTCCTTCAGCTGCCGCGCATCTTCCTTCTCGAGCTCGATGAAGCGCTTGGTTCGTTCGAACAGCTCTGCGGAGAAGGCCTTCTCGTCGGGCACCGGAGAGCTCGGGTCCGTCGGGGGGTCGCCCGCCCGCCGTACCTGCTCTGCCATCTCCATGAAGATGCGATGGTGGCGCCGTTCATCCTCCATGATGAGGTCCATGAGATAGCGCACGTCCGCGGTAGCTCCTCGCCCCGCCGCAGCGTACTGAGCGAGTATCTCGCCTTCCGAGTCGACGTGAGCCATCACATGGTCCAGGATCGCCTGGTCCAACGGCCTCGTGTCCTCCGGGGTCTCGTCGAGCATCTCGGTCCTCCTCGCTCTGTCGTTGGTCAGTGTGCAAGCAACTTGTCGAGAGCGGCCAGAGTCGAAAGACCCGGCCAGGAGCGGGCAGCCGCGATGCCGTGTCCCCGGCCGCCAGGGCGGTCGTGAGTCGGCGCATGGCTTCGAGCACTCCACGGAGCTCCGGAGAGCCGGAGCCCCCCTCCGGTCCTCTCGACGGTGTGCTCGTCCTCGAGATGGCAAGGGGCATGGCAGCCTCGTTTTGCTCCCTCATCCTCGCGGACCTCGGCGCACGAGTGATCAAGATCGAGACCGTGGAACCTCTCGATGGGCCGCCGGCACGCCGAGAGAGCGCCCGGCAGGAGGACGATCCGAGGTACCTCGCCTTCAATCGCAACAAGATGAGCTGCCGCCTGAGCCTTCGGTCGATGGAGGGGCGGAGGATCCTCGGCAGGCTCGTCTCGGCCACCGACGTCGTGATCGGCGACCTCTCGATCGCGGAGCGGGAGGCGCTCGGGATCGGAAGGGACGACGTGGCGAACCTCTCTCCTCAGCCGGTCTTCGTGAACGTGACTCCGTTCGGCCTGAACGGTCCGTACGCCGATCGGCCGGCGACCGACATGCTCATCCAGGCGCTCTCGGGGGGCATGAGCATGACTGGCGAGCCAGGTCGGCCGCCCCGAGCGGCCGGGCTCCCGATCGCCGAGCTGTGCGGCGGGATGTGGGCGGCGATCGCGGTGCTGGCCGCACTGATGGCGCGGGACGGGGCGCTCGCTTCCGGCTGCGACGTCGATCTGTCGCTTCTCGACGGTCAGCTGGCGATGATCCCGTACTTCTCCGCCTACTACTTCCTGGACGGGTTCGTGCCAGGTCCCCAGGGCTCCGGTGGGCACAGCCCGACGTATGGGGCGTTCAGGTGCTCGGACGACCGCTATCTTGTCATCGCGGTCATCGATCAGCTCTCCTTCGTGAAGCTGTGTGACGCGCTCGATCGTCAGTCGCTGAAGGACGATCCGCGTTTTCGCGATGCGACGAGTCGCTCTCAGCACGAACAGGAGCTGCGAGGGCTCATCGAGGCCACCTTCGTGGCGCGCCCGCTCCCGGAGTGGGAGGAGCGGTTGGAACAGGCGAACCTGGCCTATGCCCGTGTCAACCGGCTGGACGAGGTATTCGGCGATCCTCAGGTGCGCCACCGCGGGATGGTCACGGAGATCCTCGGTGCCTCGGGAGAGTTACTTCGTGTCGTCGACAGCCCGATCAAGGTCCCCGGCCTCAGGGGTCGGCAGCAGCCTCCGCCGCGCGTGGGCGAGCACACCGACGCCGTCCTCCGCGGGCTCGGCGTGGAGGCGAGCGAGATCAGCCGGCTCCGCGCCGCCGGTGTCATCTGAGGACCTTGGAGTGGAGGAAGCTCATGAGTTCGCACAAGGAGCCGTCGCCGGCGCACCAGGTCCGCACCTTCTCCAGGGCTTGAGGCGCCGCGTCGCGCCCCATCGCCAGGGCGGCGTTCTCCACGAACTTCGCACCCAGTTCGGAGTCGGTCAAAGGCACGGATGGGTCGGATCCACGAGGCAGGACGACCGAGCGCCGGTGCATGCCCGCTGCGTCCACGACCTCGACCCTCGACGCGAAGCAGTCGATCCGGCCCCCGAGCACCTGCTCGTCGTCGGCAAGGGGGTGAACATGCACCTGAGGCAGCAGCCGGCGGATGTCATCTGCCTTGAGGCGGTCGTCGTCGAAGTCGCGCAGCGTGAGCGCTCCTCGGAGGGCGGCCGCGGCGGTGACGTACTGGACGCTGAACTTGCCCGCCAATCCCGTCGCGGGGTGTGGCCGGTCGATGTGGGGGAGGCGTCGCGGGTGCAGGTAGACGTCGATCCTCTCGATGCTGTGCGGGTCGATCTCACCGTCGGACCGCAGCGCGAGGACGGCGTCGATCGCGCCGTGCATGCTGCCGCAGCACGGGTGCAGCTTGAAGACCAGCCCGGGAGAGGTCATGGTCCAACGAAGGCCGAGATCGTCCAACGCCGACCAGTCGGTCCGATCGTCGCCGTTGAACACCGCAGGGAAGGAGTGTGACCCCCGGAACACGTCGAGGTTGGCGGTGACGCCTGCGCCAGCCAGGCGGGCGGCGGCGACCCCCTTCGCTGTGGCGAAACCCACCTGGCCCGCCTTCATCAGGGTGCCGAAATTTCCCTTGATGCCCGACGACATGGACGTCGCGATCGCAAGCGCCTGGGCGCTCGTGCCGGTGTCGGCACCGAGCAGGCGGGAGGCGGCTGCGGCGGCTCCGAAGATGCCGAGGGTCGCGGTCGGATGCCATCCGCGCTCGTAGTGGCGGTAGTTCAGGCTGAGCCCGAGGGCGTTCTCGACCTCGACGCCGACGACGTACGCGGCGAGCGCCTCGGCGGCCTCCGCGCCGGTTTCCTCGGCGAGCGCCAGCACGGCCGGCAGCACCGGGACGGTCGGGTGACCGCCGATGGCATCACCGCAGTCGTCGAAGTCGAGAACGTGAGCCGCAGCCCCGTTGGTGAAGGCGGCGGCTTCGGCCGTCACGGGGAAGTCGAGGGCGAGCGCCGTCGCCCGGCCGGCTCCGTAGGTGCTCCGGGCGTACGCGACGAGCGGCCTCAGCTCGGGTTGCACGGTACCGGCGAGCATCACCCCAAGGAGGTCGGTGACGCCCCGAGTGGCCGCCCGGGTCACTTCGGCAGGGATCGCCTTCGACTCGAGCTCAGTCGCGAAGATCGCCAGTCGGTGCGTCGGCTGAACGGTGTCTCGAGACATCAGAGGTATTGCCGATCGAGCCACCCGGGTGCCGCGACGGCACGTTGTCGGGCCGGCTCATGCCCACTCCTTCTGCCTCGGCGGAAGGACGCGTCTCCCTTGCGCCACATCATCTCTAACAGTAGATTACGTGGCTGGCAAACATCAGACAAAGGGGCAATGATGAGCGGCGAGGTGCGAGAGGCAGAGGATCTCGTCGTCACCGGATCCGCTGGCCAGTCCCGTGTCGCCGTCGTCTACAGCGGGCAGCCCGGCTCGGCCGATCCCCGCGGTGAGATGCCGGTGCTCGGCTTCCGTGACTACTGGTATCCGGTCATAGGGGTCGAGAAGCTCCGCCGCCACCCGGTCCGCGTGCAGCTCCTCGGCGAACAGCTCTGCGTCTTCAAAGGCAAGTCCGGTCCGACCGTGCTGTCGGACATCTGCCCGCACCGCGGCGCGAGCCTCTCGGGCGGGCGTTGCAACTATGCGGGAACGGTGTCCTGCCCCTACCACGGTTGGACGTTCGACGAGAGGGGCGAGTGCGTCGCGGTCCTCTCCGAGGGTCCGATGTCGGCGATTCCCGGCCGGGTGCGCGTCCGCCGGTTCCCGACGCGCCTCATCAAGGACGTGGTGTTCGCCTGGATGGGCGAGGGCGAGCCCACTGCACCCGAGAGCGACCTCCCGCCTGAGCTCTTCGACGACAGCGTCGTCTTCCACGATGCGACGGTGTGGAAGGCGAACTGGCGCCCGGCGCTCGAGAACATGAACGACAACCACGTTCGCTACACCCACCGCAACTCCGTGCAGCTCCTCCTCCGGCCTTTCGGCAAGATGTCGTTCGACGGGGCGAGGCCGATCTTCAGCGGCGGGGGTGTCACCCTCACCCACTACACGGACCCCTCGCTGCAGGAGCGGCCTTATCGGGAGCACTTCGCGGGAGTCGCCGGGCTGTGGCCGAAGCACCGCTACCGGCTCCTCTGGAGCTGGATCTTCACGCCGCGGGTGACGAGGTGGATCTGGGCCCTCGGCGAAGGCACCTACTCGACGCCGAACCGTCTCCCGACTCCGTACCATCAGGGCAGCCGGGGGCACGTCTGGGAGTGGAACCAAGGCCCGCACATGCCGGGCATGCTCCGGATCAACGGCTCGAGCTCCCTCTACACCCGATGGTGCGTTCCGATCGACGAAGGCAGCACCCGGGAGTTCTACTTCTTCGCCGTACGGCCGAGGACGGCGACCGGTCGCCTCTGGGAGGCGGCGAAGTACCCCCTCGTGCAGAAGCTCCTCCGCAATCGCAACCTCGGATTCCAGGACGGGGTGGTTCTCGCGCAGACCCGCTTCGACGCGCCCGAGCGCTTCTCCGCCTTCGACGTGGAGACGATGGCGTGGCGTCGGCTCGCCATCCTTTCGGCCCGCCACGGAGGCCGCCACGACAAGATCCCGCCCGAGGTGATCGAGCGGCTCAACCGCCCGGCATTCGAGCTGCTCGCCGAGGGGGCGGGGGCCGAAGACGGCACCGTCCCGGCCCAGGCCGACCTGCAGCTCAGATGACGACGGCCCGGGGTGACCGAGCCCCCGATCAGTGTGTCGCGGAGAGGGCGAGCTGATGCGCGTCGTCTTCTACGACGAGTTCGTCCCCGGCCTGATCGCAGACGACGGATCCGTGGTCCGGATCGACCGGTTGAGGCCCGGCCACGAACATCCCCAGGACGTGCTGGTCGAGCTCATCACTCGCTTCGATGACCTGAGGGACGATCTGGAGCAGGTCGCGAGGCGCGGCGGTGGCATCCCGGCGACCGAGGTTCGTCTCCGCTCACCCGTGCCGCGCCCGGGCAAGCTCGTCTGCGCCAGGGGCAACTACCGGGAGAACAGTCAGCGCGAGCCGTGGCCGCTCGACGCGTTCCTCAAGTCGCCGGATGCCGTGATCGGGCCGGGCGACACGGTTCGACTGCCTGCGCGCGAGCATCCGGTCTTCCATCACGAAGCGGAGTTGGCGGTTGTGATCGGTGCCGAGGGCAAGGACTTCGGAGCCGGGGAGGCGATGGCTCACGTGTTCGGCTATGCCGCCTTCATGGACGTCTCGGCGAGAAAGGGACTGGGCAGGCAGGACGGGGCTTCGTTTCTCGGGAAGTCCTATGACACGTTCGCTCCGATGGGCCCGTGCGTCCTCACGAGGGACGAGGTGGAGGACCCCCACTCTCTCCGGGTCCGCTACTTCGTGAACGACGAGCCGCGACACGACTACAACACCTCCGACATGGAGCACCCGATCCCGGAGCTCCTGGAGTTCCTGGCGAGCATCATGACGCTCAGGTCGGGAGACGTCGTCGCCTGCGGCACCAACCACCAGCAGATCGGCCCGCTCCAGCACGGAGACGTCGCCAGGATCGCGATCGAGAGGATCGGTGAGTTCAGCGTCACCGTCGACGATCCTCTCCGCAGGAGCTGGGCACGCAAGATCGACCAGGAGATGGCTCGCCGAGTTCGTCAGGCGCCAACGTAAGAACGGCGAGCTTTACGCCCGCAGCTCGGACACGAGGTGAAGGACGGTCACGTGACATACATCGACCTCACAATGCCGGTCGACTGGGAATGGATGCCCGACGAGGTCTTTCCGACGGCGACGCAGCTCGTCGTCGGGCCGCCGCGTGACGCCCTCAAAGGTTTCACGCTCGGAAACGAGACGGCCACCTGCCTGCTCCTGCCTGCCCAGTTCGCGGAGTTCCGCAAGACGGTGCGGATCGACGGCATCGACACCGCGTCGCTCGTGCTCCGGCCGACGAGGGTGGTCGACGTGCCGTGCGAGCCGGGCGGTGCGCTGACGGCCGACTCGCTGAGCGCCGCCCTCGGGCGATCCGAGGTGGCGACGGGCGAGGCGATCCTCCTTCGCACCGGATGGGGGGACTCGTTCGCCGAGCGGCGGGGGAGCGCGAGTTACATGCTCGAGAGCCCGTATCTCTCCGAAGAGGGCGCCGAGCTCCTCGGAGAGGAGATGCGCCGGCTGCAGACTGACCTGGTGCTGCTCGACACGGCGCTCGTGAGCAGGCCAGACAAGCACCTCATGTCCGAGTGGGCCACGCTGTCCCCGCGGGGCGCGCCATGGCCGTCCGAGACGGCGCGCGGCTATCTACGCGGGTACACCGAGGAGCGGGTTCGGGAGGACTGGGCGGCCGACTACGCCCTGGCGCGCCATGGCGTCATGGTGGCGAAGAAGCTCGTGAACTGCGGCCGGCTGCCGGCCGGCCGCATCTTCCTCATCGTCGCGCCCCTGCTCCTCGTTCGAGCCATCGGCGCGACGTGCCGGGTTGTCGCAGTCGTCGACTGACAAGACAGAGAACGATCGGAGGCCTTGTCCCCATGCGTGTGCTCGACCTCTCCATGCCGATCTGGGAAGGAGCCGGGTACGGCGAGGTGCTGCCGATGCCCAACCTGCCCGTCAGCTTCACGGAGTACATGACGTACGACTGGCACGGGTTGCGCAGGACCCAGATCAAGATCGACGACGAGAGCGGCAGCCCCTTCATGACGATCTGGCAGAGATCGCCTCACATCTCGGATCCGATCGAGGACGGCGGCATCTACGAGTGGCGCCTCGACGAGGTCCCACTCGACCGCTTGATCATGCGGCCGACGGTGATCCTCGACGTACCCGCGAGCGGGGACTACGCGCTGACGGCCGAGGACATCGACCGGGCGGTGGCCGAGGCCGACTATCAGGACGGTGACGAGGTCCTGCTGCGGACGGGCTGGGGCACGCGGATGCGGGCCTACGAGATGGGGGAGCGTTACGTCCTCGAGGGACCCGGTTGGGGGTACGAGTCGTGCATCCGAATGGGCGAGGTGATGAGGGAGCGGCACTCGGCGATCCTCATGACCGATGCGCCGCTCATCATGACGGCGCTCTACCAGGGGTGGGGTTGGTCGGCGGGTCCCGAGAGGATCGTGCCGAGGCCGAAGCCGTGGCCGTCCACCGAGGCCCGTGAGCGACTGCTCGACCTGCCCGAGGTCCCGGCGACGAAGACTCCGCAGCCTCCCCGGCCTGCCGAGCTCGGCAAGGGCGGCTACCGCGACCTCATCAAGAGCACCATCGCCATCTGCAAGTGCCTCGTCGGCGCCGACGAGATCAGGTCGAAGCGCGTCGACATGATCATGATGCCGATGCTGGTGAGGCGAGGCGGGGCATCCCCCTGCCGCTTTTTCGCGGTGGAGCGGGACGAGTAGGAGGCGACCCGAGCCGTCGGGCTTGTCCCCGGTTAGATCGTCCTCAGCGGTCGCCGGAACAGGGCCCGGCGTCTCGCCAGAGCCTCAAGGTCGAGCAGTGCAGCCCGCCACCCGACCGGATGAACTCGGAGTAGGGCACCTCGACGACGTCGACACCTGCCTTGCGGACAGCCGCGATGGCGTTCTTCGCCTCCGCGTGCATCACGACTCTTCCCGGCTCGAGCACCGTGACGTTGGCGGGGGCGTACAGCACGTGCTCGTCACGTTCGACCTCGACGATCTCGTAGCCGCGCTCCTTCAGCCACGACCAGGTGGAGAAGTCGAGGCCCGACGTGTAGGCGATGACCTTGTCGACGTCGAGCGGGCCGAGCACGATGTCCGGGTGGTGGCTGACTCCGGACTGACGGTCGAAGTACTTGCCGCCGGGACAGTCGATCACGAGGGCGGTGAAGTCGGCCGCATCGACCAGTGAGGTGCGGCGGACGGCCGGGATCAGCTGCCTGAGGCCTTCGTCGTTGAAGGCGAGCCCGCGGGCCGCGACGAACACGTCCTCGGCCAGCCAGAAGCACGGCCCCGCCTCCGCCACCCCCTTTCCTGTGATCGCCAGCAGTGGCGGGATGCCGAGCTCGGTCATAGCCCAGAGTGCGAGGTACTCGGCCCGCCCGAGGCCGTAAGGGCTGATGGCCATCTTGGGGATGATCGATCCACCACGCACGACGAGTAGCTCGTTCGTGGCCCACATGCCCCGGGTCGGACCGTACATGCCGACCGGGGGATCCGGATAGGCGATGCGGTGCACGAAGACCCCTGCGTCCTCGAGCGCCTGCTGGTACTCGAGGGACTGGTCGCGCATCTTCTCCACGTCGAGCTCGGTGTAGCTGAGGCCCATGTCGTGCACGAATTGAGGAGCCCGTTCGAACCATGGCCATCGCTCGTTCGGCGTGATCTCGGTGAGCGCGACCTCGCGCAGGCGCCCGATGCCGTTGGCACCGAACTCCCGTCCCCAGATCTTCGGGTAGAGGTCGAGGAAGTTGACGTGGTGCCAGGTGCTGGTGGCCGGCGGCTGGCCGGGCACGTACCCCGGGATGTCCTCGAGGGAGAAGGATCCCGAGCGGACACGGTTCTGCTGCTCCTCGACGTGCCTCGCGTACGCCTTCGGGAGCACGGGCCGCGAGATGCCCGAAGGCGCCGCATCCGCCGTCTGTTCAGTGTCCACTGGTCCCCCTTGCCGGGCTGTCTGGTCGAAACGTGGTCAGGGCGCTAGCGGTCCGTCGAGTACGGACCGGGCTCGCGCCAGAGGCGGAGGGTGCCGCAGTGCAGGCCCCCTCCGGTCCGCAGCGACTCCGAGTAGGCGACTTCGGTGACGTCGATCCCGAGCTTGCGCACGCCGGCGATCGCCTCGTCGGCACCGGCCGGCATGATGACCCGCCCTGGCTCGAGGATCGTGAGGTTCGCTGGGGCGAACATGATCTGTTCCCGCCGGTTCACCTCGACCATCTGGTAGCCGTGCTCCTTCAGCCAGGACCATGTCCGGAAGTCGAGGCCCGGCGAGTAGCAGATGACCTTGTCGACGTCGAGCGGCGCGAGGAGCATGTCGGGGTGATGGCTCATCCCGGTCGACGGGTCGAAGTAGAGGCCACCGGGGCAGTCGATGACGAGGGCGGTGAAGTCCTTCTCGTCGAGGCCGGTGCTCCGCTGCACGACCGGGAGCAGCTGCGACAGTCCTTCGTCGTTGAAGGCGATGCCCCGCGCCGCCACGAAGACGTCCTCGGCGAGCCAGAAGCAGGGCCCGGCCTCGGCGACCCCTTCGCCGGTGATGGCGAGAATGGGCGGGATGCCGAGCTTCGAGAACGCCCACAGGGCGAGGTACTCGCTACGGCCGAAGCCGAAGGGGCTCACGGCGAGCTTCTCGATCACCGACCCGCCCCGCAGCACGAGGAGCTCGTTGCCGCCCTTCATGCCTCGCATCGGGCCGAACGGGCCGACGGGCGGATCGGGGTACCCGATGCGGTGGACGAGCACCCCGGCGTCCTCGAGAGCGGCCTGATAACCGGCGGACTGGTCGCGCAACTTGGCGATGTCGAGATCCCGCATGGCCTGGCCCGTGTTCGGGAAGTAGGCGGGGTCCTGCTCGTAGAAGCGGAACCGCTCGTGCTCGGTGATCTCGATCAGGGCGACCTCGCGAAGTCGCCCGATGCCGTTGGAACCGAACTCGCGGCCCCAGATCTTCGGATAGAGATCCAGGTAGTCCATCTGCTGGAGCTGAACGGCGTTCGGCGTCTCGCTCGGCGGGGAGAACGTCCCCTCTCGGAGCTTGGCCTGTAGGCCTGCGAGCTGCCGGGCGTACGCCTCGGGAAGCCGTGGCTGGGTCGAGACGGCGTCGATCACGACAGCGGGCGCGTCGCCTTCGGCGTCAGCGTGCACGGTCCAACCCCCTCATGTCCAAAGACCCTCCGCCGACGGGGCTCATCCGGGGATGACGGGTCGTTCGGCAGAGTGGTACGTTTACGTCTGACAATAGGCATCTCGCAGAAACCCTGTCAAGGAGACAGCGATGAGGTCGCCGGGCGTGCGAGCTGCGCAGCGGTCGGGAGCGGCCCGGAAGGGATCGCGGAGAGGCACGAGGAGGGCAAGCCCGTCGCAGCCGTTCGGTGCAGGAGATACGCCACGCGAGGCCGCGATGTCATAGCGCGATGAACACGGCAGAACGATGTCATGTCATAGGCGATTGGGCGGCATGCCGCGAGAGAATGACGGTCTGTATGGGGGGGTGGATGGACGGAGGCTCGGAGGCGAGGGATCTAACGATCGGCCCGGGATCGTTCATGGAGCGCGGTGTCTACGTCCGTCCGGAAGTCTTCGAGCTCGAGGTGACCGATCTGTTCCCGCGGACCTGGATGTTCGTCTGCGACACCTCAGAGGTCGCGAAACCGGGTGACTTCGTGACGACGACCATCGGTCACGAGCCGGTCGTCGTCCTTCGCGACGGCGACACGATCCGCGCCTTCTCCAACGTCTGCACCCATCGCGCCTGCTTGCTGCTCACCGAAGGAGGGAACTGCGGACGGAAGATCGTCTGCCCGTACCACGGCTGGTCCTACGGGCTCGACGGGCGGCTCACCGGAGTTTCCTACCGGAGCGGCTTCGCCTGCGAGCCGGACACCGATCACCTGGGACTGCGGGAGCTCGCCCTCGGCGTCTGGGAGTGCTTCGTCTTCGTGAACGTCTCGGGAGATGCCCCGCCCCTCATGGAGTACCTGGAGGACGCTCCCAGGTTGCTCGCCGGCCATGCCGTTTCCGCCGCCAAGCTGATCCACTCGGTGGACGACGAGGTGGCGGCCAACTGGAAGATCCTCGTCGACAACGCCTTCTGCGACTATCACATCCCCTTCGTGCACAAGAGGCTGATGCGCTCACATCAAGGCATCTCGGACTTCACGGAGAGCGCCGGCACCTACACGAACGTGCTCCGCTCCCGGTTGAAGCCGTCGGCGACGGTCGGTTCCGGTCGTCCGATGGAGACGCTGCTCGTCGGCATCTTCCCGAACCTCGTTGTCATCGGCTTCGTGAACGGCGACGTGCACCTTCTCTACTGGCTCCCCGAAGGCGTCGATCACAGCCGGGCGCTCGTGAGGGCCTATTCGCACGCGGAGAGAGACGCAGATGACTTCCGCTTCGGCGTGCAGGCGATCGAGCAGCTCCAGCACGAGGATTACGACATATGTGAGCGCGTGCAACGGGGGATGCGCTCGAAGTACTTCCACCCCGGGCCTCGCCATTACCTCGAGACCCGCGTGAACGGTTTCCAGGAGAAGTACCTCGACCTGATGCGCCAGCTTGTCG
>Ga0209168_10000066_pt1 | contig 119186 bp, 109 predicted proteins | sample Coa_R1_FD_187156 | JGI IMG/M metagenome (GOLD analysis project Ga0209168, IMG submission 187156) | Surface soil microbial communities from Centralia Pennsylvania, which are recovering from an underground coalmine fire - Coalmine... | ecosystem: Environmental > Terrestrial > Soil >...
CGAGGCGCTTTGTAGTGCTGTCGAGGGCGCGGTGGTCCAGGCATTCGTAGTCAATGCCTTCGACTTCGATGACGGCGCCGATCGCGCCGTTCTTGGTGATAAAGCACCGGTCATTAATGAAGCTGAAAACGCTGCATTGCTCGGCAAGTGCGCCGGTTTCTTTGTAGTTCTTTACAAGTTTTCGGATGTTAAGCACGGCTGCGAATCCTCCTGACCGTCGCGGGCGTGTATTTGCAGGGGTCGTATTCGGCGCGGAAGGTGCGGGACATGGCCTGAATGATGAAAACCAGCATTTTGGGATCGCGGCGGGTCGCGATTCGGGCCAGGGAAAGCAGGATGGCGAAGATCACGATAGCGCCGACAAAACTGCTGAAAAGGACCTGGAAGCCTCCACCCGTAAACAGGGCCGTGGCGAACAACGTCCGCTCGACTCCCATGATGGTCAGTGGCTTATTCAGCGTTTTGTAAACCGGATTGCTGCGTGTCGTGATCTCGGCCATGGCGGTTCATCCTGCTTGCTGAATGTAGGCAAAGATATTGGCCGCGCCCACGATGAGGGCCGCGCCAATGGCGAGCCTGCCGATGGATGAGTTGTCACTCTGCCTTCCGTACATATAGCTGACGCCACAGAGCACGATGGCAATGAGGGTGATGGCCTTGCCGAAGGGGCCTGCGATGAACTGCGAGATGGAATTGAGCAGACCCTGGCCGGGCACGTTGGACTGGAATAAGAGCAGATAAACTGCCCCGACGGCTTGGTGTGAAACTGACTGAATGAAGTTCATGTTTTTGACTCCCTTTTTCCGTAATGCTCGACTGTTTCCTTAAAATCCTCTAATGATTGACGCGCTGGGCGTTGCCGATTCTTCTCGGTGAGCGCTGATTCGGACTTTATAAAGCTAATATGATTTTGCGTTTCAGATGCATGTTTCTATTGGGTTTACTCAACTCCCTTCTTTTCCATCAACGATTCATGACCTTTGTCTTTACGCTCAGTTAGCCAGCCATAGCCTCAGGTTCTTCTAGCTGTCAGACATAGACCGCAAAAATCTTGAATACGAACGTTCTGTTAGAGCGTCGAATGTTCAAGGTGTTGCTAACTATGCAGTCGGGTCCCCTGGTCTCACTCTCCAGCTTCCGTAAGCTTCGGTTAGCGATCACTGTAAGTAACACCGCAGCTAGATCGCCAAAACTCGCTAGCTTGTCATCTCCTTTCGCAGGCCATAAGCGTTGCCGAGTTGCGCGGCTAGCTGCGGTGTCTATTGCATCAGACGCTACAAGTAGAAAGAGGTTTCGGAGCCTTCAGAGAAATGCGTACTGTAGGGTAAAGAAACGGACTAAAGTGAATCCATACCAGAAACTCGAACACGAAACGCGCGCTTGGGACGTAGCCGAGACAGCGGCATTCCTCGGGTACTCTATCAAGCACGTCTACAAGCTCATCCATGAAGGCAAGATCGAAGGGTGGATGAAGATTGAAGGCGGTGACTACAAATTCTGTCCAGCCAAATTGAAGGTGTGGATGGAAAAACGGTTCAATGGCAATGGCAATGGCGGGCCGCCAAAACCGGATGGGAATTCAAACGAACCGCCGGAAGGGGAAGATGATGACGAAGCAGCTTAATCAAGCTAAACAATGGTGGAAACTTGACGACGGATCCTATCGGTTCAGCCCAGCCGCACTGAAAGCCTGGTTGGCCAAACAAGTCACAGGCAGTGGAACTCAGTTGGGAGGGAATGAAGCCACTGCCAAAGCGGAAAAGAAAGGAGAGTGACAATTTATTGACAAAGTCTTAGCACTTCTAAACATAAGCAGACAGTAGTTTGACCTTGTCTGCCAAGAGCACCGAGCGTCTGTTCCCTCTTGAGGCTGAGAGAATCAACAGGGCTTTTGCTGCACGGCAACAAGCAAAGGTTCTATCTCACTACCTTCCAGATCATTTGGGGAATGGCTCATGGCCGCAATCGTTGCCTGTAAGTCAATTGTGGCCATCTCGGTTCTTGGTGATCTATTGTCGCTTTACTCCCTATCTTTCCCTTTCCTGCCCCTGAAGTCCGCATTTAGCTGTAGCTACAGCGACTAACAACAATCTAGAGCGTCTTATCTGTTGCAACGGTAATTATTGGTTGTAGTCCGTTGCAGAAGGGTATCTCTATGGATTCTAAGCGACCACGCAATATCTCTCGAATGACTCAATGTATATCTGACGGGCCGCGCGAGCCTCTACGAGATGTCGGTACGTGTGAACCTCTATTAGATTCGACGGAAGCCGCGCAGCTGTTACGCATTCATCCCAAGACCTTACAGAGGATGGCCCGCAAGGGAGAAATCCCGGCTATGCAGATCGGAAAGCTATGGCGGTTCTCATCATCGGCCTTGCTGTTGTGGCAACAACAGAAGCTGGCGGGATGATGTTGCTGTTCGTTGGCCTCTGTCGAATCCCGGTTGAGAAGGGCTGAGTTTAACCCAGGCGGTTGTCCAGCGGCTCTCTTAGGGCCGGAAGGACAAACTTTTCGATCACGAGGGCACGATAAAGCCTCGGCCACAAATGGTGTTATAGGCGAACGTTTAGCGAATTTTATGCTTGCATCCGCAGGGCAACATGGCGTAAATACAATGAAGAAGAGCCATCCGTGCCGCTTGAACACGGGAGAATTGAATGTTTAGGCGGACACGTCATCAGAGAGGCAGTTTGGATCGTGTTGCCCGCAGAAATGGCCCCGACGTATGGGAGTTTCGATGGTACGAAACCAATGCTGAGGGACTTAGGATTCGCCGCAAAGCGGTTCTTGGCACAGTGGAAGATTATCCAACGGATGCCGACGCCGAAACGGCAGCCGACGCTCTGCGTGCAAGCGTCAATGAACACAACCCCCGCCAGCAGTTCGGCTCGATGACATTTGAATTGCTGTGGGAGCATTACAAACGGGAGGAACTCAAGAACAAGTCAAAATCCACGAGACACACTTATGAAAACTACGCAAAGAATTGGATTACCCCTCGGTGGGCAACCTGCCAATTGAGGGAAATCAGGACGATTCCGATACAAAAATGGCTCGATAGCTTGGACATGGCGAACGGAAGCAAAGCGAAAATACGGAATATCATGAGTGGCGTTTTTAGCCATGCCATTCGCTGGGAGTTTGTCCAAATCAATCCCATCACTGGGCCAGCTCGCAAGCAGGGCGTACGCCAAAGCCAAAAGCGGCAAAAGGTGCCTGTGGTTCTGACAGTAACCCAAAGCCGCAATCTCATCGGTCTTCTGAAACCGAGAGAGCGGGTTATGGTGTTGTTGGCAGTCACCACGGGTCTGCGCATCAGCGAACTGGCAGGACTTCGCTGGCAAGATGTGGACTTTGCGGGGCTTCAACTCAACGTTGGCTGGAGCTGGGTCCTGGGCGAACTAAAGGAAGTCAAGACGGAAGCATCAGAAAAGCCTCTGCCGATCGATTCTTCGGTGGCCGAGGCCCTCATGATGTGGAGGCAGTCGAGCGCATACGCGGACGAAAATGATTTCGTATTTGCCAGTCCGAAAATGGCAGGTAAGCAGCCTTTCTCAACTGGCATTTTGTTTCGGAGACATGTGATTCCCTATCTGAAGCAAGCGGGAATCGAACACAGGATCGGGTGGCACACATTCCGGCGGACGGTGGCAACGCTTTTGACCGCCAACGGTGAAGATGTAAAAACCGTGCAGGAATTGTTGCGCCATGCGAATCCTCAAATCACCATGCAGATATATTCACAAGCCGTGACCGAGGCCAAGCGTGCAGCCAACGCCAAGGTCACAACCATGATTGTTCCAAGGACCAGCACCGTTGCGGCTCAAGTTGCTATTGGACCCTTAACGGACCCTCAACAGCCGCAAAACGCACCTCACCTCACCGGCAAGAAACAAGCGGAAGTATTTGAAATTGCTGGGGTTGGCGGGTGGTGAGCGCGGCTGGATTCGAACCAGCGACCCACGCCTTAAAAGGGCGTTGCTCTACCAACTGAGCTACGCGCCCACACTCTTTCTAATCTAACATACGGGCATTCCGCCCAGCCACGCAGAATTGCGGAATCGAGGTCATCCTTCGTCCACTAGCGGAGATGCGATTTTGGGCCCGCCGAAACAGGAGTTCCACTCAAGATTTTCTCAGCTGCACAAACATCCAACGATGACCCTCAACGTCTGCGGCCCTGTACAAGCGTCCTGGCCCGCCGTTTTCAATTACGCTCAGCATTGTAGCGCCCTCTGCCTGGGCTCTCCGGAAGTGTCCATCAATGTCATCTACGTAAACCAGCGCGCCGTCAATGACCCAGGGAACTTCCAACCAGTGCCGTGCCTGCGCGCAGGATTCGGCATGCCGACTAGGACCCTGATAGGCTGGCGTTGGAGATGCGACCATGACAAGGTTGCCCGAGAGTTCGAGCTCTCCATGGACCACGCGCCCTTCCTTATCGGTCAAACGGCGTTGTTCGCGGAAGCCGAATGCCCGCACCAGCCAGTCCATGGCAACCGCAGCATTCTCGTAAGCCAACATCGGGAATATGGTTTGCGACATATCCTAAAGCGGTGATTCTCACTGTCCTTTCAGCTTCAGCTTGGACTTGTTTTCTTCCAGAAAGGCGCGGAGTTCGTCTGTCTGGTCCAAAAGGCGAGTCCACTGCTCATAATATAAAGTGACAGGAAATCTTCCCAGGCCGTACACGCTGACCCCTCCCTTTTCACTTACCCGAAATTCGAGCGCTCCCGACCGCCGCGAGCCGCCTTTTTCCAACTCCGCAAGGCGGGCTTTCAATTCTTCATAAGTTGGTTCTGCCATTGTCTCCCTCTCGCTGAATTTTACCAGTAGTGCCTCGACCGCGAAATGCGCGCAGGTGCAAAAGATGCAAAGCTGCAAAGATTTCGCTTTTGACTCTCAATTGCCAACTTACCAACTTACCCAATTGCCAAATTCTTTACGGAGCCAAGCTGCGGTCAGCGCGACGAAAACAAAATTCTCGTGGTCGCAGGCATAACTAGCGACTTCCCACCAGCGACTCCACATCCTTCATCTCTTTGGGCACCGCGGAAGATAAAATTTCCGGCGCGCCGCCGGTAATCAGAACGGTGTCTTCCACGCGGAAGTGCACCTTCTTATCCACAAATTCCACGATTGGTTCCACCGTGACCACCTGCCCGGTCTTGATGGGCCCTCGCGGCAGTAACACGTCGTGGGTCGCCATACCCACGAAGTGCCCGGGAAAGCCTCTCCACTGGTCTTCAATGCCTTCACGCTGGTAGATCTTTTTGCCGGCTTCGGCGGCATCTTCGTAAGTATGGCCGGGACGCAGCAAATCAATCACCGCCTTCTGTGCCTCCAGGTCAACTGCGTACCACTTGGCCTGATCGGGTGGGAACTTGCCGCTGATGTTGAAGGTGCGCGTAATGTCCATGGTCAGGTGGTCGAGATCAGCGGCATAATCAAAGACGACGAGAGTGTTGGCGGGAATCTGCTTACGATCATTAAAGTAGTGCCAGGTGTTCAGGCTGTCGCCGCTGGAGACAATGGCAGGATAGGCCACGCCCTGCGCTCCGGCCTCGGCAAAACCAAACCTGGCGCGCGCCTCAATCTGGTATTCATACATGCCCGGTTTTGCATGAGCGATGGCATCGCGCATAGCCTCAGCGCTCAGTTTGCCGTTGTGGCGCAACACATCGATTTCCTGCGGCGTTTTGATGTTGCGCATCGCATCCAGCAGCGGAGTTACGTCCCGCAACATAGCCTGCGGATAGCGGCTGCGAAGCTCTTCGACTACGTTGCGGTCGAACGGCAAACCCGGATGGTAGGGGGCGGCATATTCATCGGCGTGATCGCCTCCCACCTCAGGGCGCGCTCCATCGGGCTTGTCCGGGAATCCCAGCCGGAGCCAGAGAATGCCGCCATCATTCAGGACGTAAGATAACGTGCTATCCAGATCGGCGAGCGGAAGGACGGAGGGAAAGCCGAGTTTTGCCTGCTCGTCCGTAGAGAGCGTGAGCACGTTGGCGCCGTAGACCTGTTTTTTTCGCGGCGCCTGTTGGGGTTCGAACAGTAGTGAGCGCCCTGACCTTGCGCCCACCAGCAGCACGGCGCCAGGATCGGCAATGCCCGTCAGATAATAGAAATCGTTATCCTCGCGGTAGTGCTCGGCTTCCGGTTCCACCTGGCGGGCAAACAGCAGCAGCCATCCGCCATTCTTTTCCTGCGCCAGCACTTCCTGGGCCAGCGCCTGGCGGCGCCGCTCAAACTCTTTCGCACCGCCAAGATCGTTCATCGCCTGAGCGTCAGTGTACTGAGCAGCAGCGGGCGCGGACAGGGCTGGCACAAAAATGAACAGTCCTGCAACAAAGGACGCAGCGGCCATTATGGCGGCTTGATTCTTAAGTTTCATGATCGGTCCTCTTTGGAGTTGAATTTTAGCAAAGCAAATCGGTGTATCGGGTCACCCCGCTCATCGCGCGCAAAAGCCCTGCGGAACGGGTACCGTGGTTACTGGGTCACCCGAGGAAGGGTGCTCACATCCACTTGGACGCCCTGCCCTGTTGACCGTAAGCGCTACTGGGGGAAATTGTTGGGAATCACTTGGGATAGCGCATATAACCAATCCGACGCGCATGTGGTGTTGCATGTGATTGGGAACGGAGACGGCGATCGCCAATCCAATCAACCCATGCGCCACCGCCAGCGGATATAAGCTGCGATCGTTAAAAAAGCAGCTCCGTAGAGCTGCTTTCACCTTCATCCCGCAATCATTGCAATACTTAAAGTTAGAATCGGATCTGTGGACCACCCATAAACTTGAAATTATGGTTGGGGCCGTTGTCCCAGTAGATCTCGTCGCCTGCTTCCAGCCGAATTCCGAAATTACCGGCATTGAATTCAATGCCGCCGCCCGGATAAAAGACGCCGTTGGTGTCACCGTCTTTAATTGTGCCGATCTGTTTGGCAAAGCTCCCGGCCGTGACCGGTCCGCCAACGCCAAAGTTCAGCAACCCACCCTTCAACACGGCAAATAAGCGTATCGGGCCTTTGGTAGTCTGGATTTTAGGGCCAGCCAACCCGTGAATCAGGCGGAGGTTGGAGCGGAAAGTATTGGTTATGCCTCCGCTGGTGATGGTTTGAGTTGTGCTCCGCTCAAAGTCGTAGGCCATCTCACCTTCGATCGCCACTGCGGGACGAATATTGAAACCCACGCGCCCGCCAACTCCGAACAGGTTGAGTTTTGCAAACTCGAGTCTGAAGTAATCGAAATAGACTCCGAATTCACCGTGATTTTTGTCATCATTACTTTGTGCGGATGCCGCCGGCGCCATTACCCCAAGAAACAGCGCCAGAGCACTGAGGATCGCTAGACGTCTCATGGTCTTACACTTCTCCCGTCTGTTAAGTAGCTCCTGGCCGTGCTAGAGCACTTCTCCAGATTGTTGGGGGGAACAGAAAAAGCCTTAGCACGGCGGATATGTTGAATACGATGCGGTTCCTGCTCTGCGGGTGGGCTGTGGCTTTGATCTCTACCGAACGGCTATGGGCCATTCCTCATCCAGTGCCACGGACTAGAGAGGCTGAATAGCAAACTTGTCAGTCGAGATACGGAAGGCGGAAGATGTACGGCAGGGTGAGAGCCAATGCGGAGAGAACCCTGCCTTAATCTTCAATTTCCTCCTCCATATATTCCATCACCGCATGGAGGTTGTTCTCTTCCAAAAAGACGTCGCTGAGACGGGTGCGGCCCTCGGTCTGGGCCCGCTCGGCGGCATCCAGCGCCAGCGGCATGGCCACTCGCATTTCCTCGTGCATGAAGTCCACCAATTCGTCGCCCTCGATCCGTGACACAAACGTGCCGCCTGCGTTCTCTTCAAACATGACCTGGTACGTGACCGGGTCACCATCCAATTTCATGATGTCCAGGGTGCCTACTGGCATGGGGGAGCCTCCTTTGGTATCGGACGCAGAAAGTCTAATCAGCAGCGTGGGGACTTTGCAACTTGTCCTTCAAGTCGTCGGCAATCTGGCGGCCGTGAAAGCGGCCGTTCTCGATGAAGATCTCACTGGTCCGCGCACCGGCCACGATCACGCCTGCAACATAGATCCCCGGAACATTGCTTTCGAACGTCTTCGGATTGCAGACCGGCTGCATCTCCGGTTTATGAAGCTCGATTCCCAGCGAGGTTAGAAATTCGTAGTCCGGATGATACCCGGTCAGCGCAAAGACAAAATCGTTCTTCAGCGTACGCTCGCCTTCCGCGGTTCGAATCCGCACGGATTCCGGCAGAATCTCCAGCACGCAGGTATTGAAGTGAGCGGCAACTTCTCCGTTCTTGATCCGGTTCTCGATGTCCGGCTTGATCCAGTACTTCACGTTCTGGTGAATTCCGGGCCCGCGATGCACCAGCGTCACCCGCGCGCCCCGCCGCCACAGCTCCAGCGCGGCAATGGCAGCGGAATTCTTGGCCCCGATAATCAGAACGTCACAATCAAAGTAGGGATGCGGCTCGCAGTAATAGTGCATCACCTTGGGCAACTGCTCGCCCGGAATTTCCAGCCAGTTCGGCAAATCGTAGTAGCCGGTGGCCACTACGATTTTCCTGGCCAGATATTCATGTTCCTTTTCATGCGTGTCCAATGTCTGGACGCGGAATGCATGGTTGGAACCTGACACCGATGTCACCCGTTGATACTGCCGGACGTTGAGTCGATAGTGCTGGGCCACATTGCGGTAGTACTCCAGCGCTTCCTGGCGATTGGGTTTCTGGTTCGGGCTGGTAAAGGGAATATCGCCGATTTCCAGCAGCTCGGGCGTAGTGAAAAACGTCATGTTGGCCGGATAGTGGAACAGCGAATTGACCAGGCAGCCTTTGTCCACCAGCACAGTGGAGAATCCGGCGCGCTGGGTCTCAATGGCGGATGCCATGCCTGTGGGTCCGGCTCCGATCACCAGAACGTCAAATGAGTTGGCCTGTTTCATGCTGCGAGAAATCTATTCTAAATGTTCAGGATTTCTGCTACCCTCCGGCCATGCCCAAGACACTTTTGCCAATGCTGCTCGCGGCAGTGGCATTGCTGCCATTTGCGTCTCCGGCCGCTGCCAGGCCGCAGGACAAGACCGCGCGTCCTTTATATTATGACCGGCAAATCACGCCCGACGACCTCAAGGACAGGACCCTGCGCGAACTCACGCTCATGCGCAACACCATCTATGCTCGGGCGGGCAACCCTTTTCGCAAAAAATGGCTGAATGATTATTTTTCGGCCCAGCCCTGGTACCATCCGCTGAGCGCGATTGACCAGAGCAAGATCACGGCGCTGGACCGCAAAAATGCCGAGACCATCGCCAACTACGATGCCTCCATCTCCCGCCCTGAGCTGTTGGCCCGGCGGAAAACATGGCAGGCGCAGAGCGCAGATACCCCTGAAGGAAAAATTGAAGTGCGCCTGCTGTCCATGCGCCTGGGAGAATGGTCAGGAAACGATGAAGACCGCACGCCCCTGGAAGATCCGACGCTGCTGGATAAGCAGATCACCGTGGAGCAGCTCAACGATTTCTCGCGTCGGGACCTGCGCCTGGTGCGCAATTTGATTTATGCCCGGCGCGGACGTCCCTTCAGGTCAGACTTGCTGCGCAATTATTTCGACACCCTGGACTGGTATAAGGCCGACCCATCCTATACCGATGCCCGCCTGACGCCCTTAGATAAACGCAACATCAACGTGATCCTTAGCGTGGAAAACCAGCTTGGCGGCCCGTTAACCGATTACGAGCATAAGAAGGAAGACGGCTGGTTTGCTGCCGCTTGATAGCGCCGCAACCGCCCAGTTGGGCGGAAAGTTAAGAATTGATGATTGGCGGTTTTTGATTTGTGATTTAAATCAGAAATCATCCATCAGAAACTCGCCCTGTTTTCCTGGCGCGAAAGCTTTGAGCTGCCAATCGCCTCCAGGAGATCAAAGATCGCATTAGCTTCTGAAGCTGGTTCGGCGCGCCGGTTGTCGATGCCCGCCCGCAAGGGCAGCACCTCGGCACTTACTGCTTTGTCTCTCTGGACAGTCACGCGCAGCAACATCGCATCTTCTTCCTGCGTGCAATCGCAGGCGAAGACCACATTTCCCAGCCCCCAGGCAATGACCGCATGGGAGCGGCGCTCCACGGGCCCCAGCGCGTGCGTGCCATGGGCCACAATCACATTGGCGCCGGCGTGATAGGCAATCTCCACAGCCCTCTGCAGCTCCGGACGAGGCAGATAGGAAGGCGGGCCGGTAACGTGAAAGCTAGCCACCAGGACATCCGAATGCTGGCGGGCTGTTGCTAGTTCGGCTTCCAGATTCGGTGGGACTTTCTGGGTAAGATCGTGCTCGGTAACCGCCACCAGCATGCCGTTTACAGGAAGAAACGCCACGCCTGCGGTTCCCCCGGCAGGGACGATCCCGTTATCGCGCAAATGTCTGGCAGTTTGTTCCTGGCCGTCAGCACCTGCGTCCCCCGCATGATTGTTAGCGATTCCGGCCACTCTCACATTTAAGGCACTCAACTCCGACAGAGCCGGCACAGCGTTCCATAGCCGCAGATGATCCTGTGGCAGCCGTTCAGCAACCGGGCCTTCCAGATTGACAATTCCCACTGCGCCCTGCACCATGCTAGCTATGTCCTGCAACTGCGTTTTCCCCGCATCACCCAGATTTACGTCGCCGCCCAGCCACAAGTCCGCTGATTTTTCCGGTGCGCGGTGGCACGCTGCCAGAGTGGCGATTGTGGCAATTACAGCTGCCATCGCGATGTGTCTCACCATCGCGCCTGACCGGGCTGCCTGCCAAGCTGCCGCCAATGAGGTGAAAATTGTCGATAAGCCCATAGATTTTGGTCCGGAACGTATCCAACTTACCATTGCCTACCGCCAGATTCACCAGAATCCAAAGATTTCTGATGTCATCATTCAGCCCAAGATGATTATCCTGCATTGGACGGGCATCTCTTCCTTCATTTCTACATGGAATTATTTCAATCGCACTCGGGCTGAGGCTGAACGCGCAGAACTCGCGGCAGCGGGCGAGGTCAACGTCTCCGCCCAGTTTCTGGTGGACCGCGATGGGACCATTTACCGCCTGATGCCGGAAAACTGGATGGCCCGGCATTGCATTGGGCTGAACCACGTTGCCATCGGTGTAGAAAACGTTGGCGACGGTGAAAAATTTCCGCTCACCGAGGCGCAGGCAAGGGCTGATGCCGCGCTGGTGCGCTATTTGGCCGGCAAGTGGCCCATAACTCATTTCATCGGCCATATGGAGTACCGGCAGATGGAAGGGCACCCTTATTTTCTGGAGCTTGATCCCAAATATCGCAATCGAAAACCCGACCCAGGCGCCGACTTTATGAAGAAGGTACGGGCTCTTGTGGTGGATTTGAAGTTGCAAGGAGCGCCCGCGAGCGCCACACCGGGCAAAATGTAACTCGTGCTAGAATCCGCGACATGAGCAGTCTGGGCCGTACCCTGAGATCGTCAACGCTAGCTGCTTTCCTGGTGCTGGCATTCACGGCACTGCATTCACAAACCGCTCCGGGACCCCCAGAGACGCGCCAGAACTTCCTGGATCGGCTTTCCACTGCGGCCATCGAGCGCACACAGCACACAGTCCGCTACGATCCAGGGTATGTCGCTATGTCCTACCCCGGAGGAGATGTGCCGCCGGAGGCCGGTGTTTGCAGTGACGAAGTAATTCGTTCTTACAGGGCGTTGGGCATCGATCTGCAGAAAGAAGTCCACGAGGATATGAAGAAGCATTTCACCGCCTATCCGGAAGGTTCGCGGACCCTCGACCGCAACATAGCCCACCGGCGTGTCGCCAATCTCATGATTTTTTTCGGCCGCAACGGAGAAAGGCGGCCCGTAACCCACAACGCCAGAGACTACGTACCCGGAGATCTGGTTACCTGGGACCTTGGCAATGGGCTCAACCATATCGGCATCGTTGTGGACCAGAAATCTCCATCAAGCGGACGTTACATGATCGTCCACAATATCGGTGAGGGCCCCATGATGGAAGATGTGCTGTTCAACTGGAAGATAACCGGCCACTATCGCTACTTCGGGCCTGCTTAAGTCCGCGTCTGCTCCATCGCATCTCCAAAATCGCCGGACCGTGGTCGCGCTATAATTTCTAGTTTTGCCTGTGCCCGTTTTCGGCACAATATCCACGCACTCATCGAGGAAACTCTCATGGCAACCGCACCCCAGAAATTGCGACAGGAAAAAGATTCAATCGGCCCAAAAGAAATTCCGGCAGACGTTTACTACGGCATTCAAACGGCGCGCGCCGTGGAAAATTATCCAATCTCCGGCATGAAGGCCCATCCGACGCTGATTCGCGCTTTTGGGATGGTCAAGCGCGCCGCGGCCGAGGCCAACAAGGCGCTTGGGTTGGTAGATGACAAGCGGGCTGACGCCATCATCCAGGCTGCGCAAGAGGTGATCGAAGGCAAATGGGACTCGCAGTTCGTGGTTGACGTCTTCCAGGCCGGCGCGGGCGTGAGCTTCCACATGAACAGCAATGAGGTCATTGCCAATCGCGCCATCGAAACTCTCGGGGGCAAACTGGGTGATTACACCATGGTTCATCCCAACGACCACGTAAACTATGGTCAATCCACCAACGATGTTTTTCCCACCGGCATGCGCCTGGCCACGCTGCTGGAACTGGAGAAACTATACCCGGCACTGGAATCTCTGGCCAGCGCATTTGAAACCAAAGGCAAAGAGTTTCACAACATCATGAAGTCCGGGCGGACGCACATGCAGGATGCAGTGCCGCTTCGCCTGGGCCAGGAATTTGCCGCCTACGGAGTGGCCATGCGCAAAGCCATCGCCAGCATCCGTGGCACATCGGAGTCCTTGCGCGAACTGGGGCTCGGTGGCTCGGCGGTGGGTACGGGCCTGAACACCCATCCTGACTATCGCAGCAAGGCGATCGCGAGTCTGGCCCGCATCTCCAGCCAGAAACTTATTCCATCTGCGGATATGCGCTGGGCCATGCAATCGAACTCGCCCATGGCGGAAGTTTCATCGGCCCTGCGCAATCTGGCGCTGGAAGTGATTCGCATCTCCAACGATCTGCGCCTTCTCTCTTCCGGCCCAAACACCGGATTCGCGGAGATAAACCTGCCTGCGCTCCAGCCTGGCTCCTCCATCATGCCGGGGAAGATCAATCCGGTCATGCTCGAACTGGCCGCCATGGTGTCCTTTCAGGTGGTTGGCAACGATACGGCGGTGGCCTTAGCTGTGCAGGCCGGCCAACTTGAACTGAACGTGATGATGCCGACTATGGCCTATAGCGTGCTCCAGTCCATCACCATCATGACCAACATGCTGCGCGTCTTTAACGACAAGTGCGTAAGCGGGATCACAGCCAATGAGAAGCGTTGCAGCTTTTACGCCCAGAGCACGGTATCACTGGCAACGGCGCTGAATCCGTATATTGGCTATGCCAAGGCGGCTGAGATTGTGAAGGAATCCGTGGCCACGGGACGCTCGATCATTGACATTGCCAGGGATAAGAAGCTGCTCAGCGAGAAAGAAATTGAGGAGATCCTCGATCCTGTGAACATGACGGAGCCTCAAGTACCGAAAGACTCCGCCAAGCGACGGGATGATATCAAGGGCAAGAGCTAACACCCTACCACGGAGGCAAGTGCCTCCTGGCAGGTGTTGAGTCAGTACGCCCAGCGAAAAAGCGTCGCACCCACCGTAAATCCGGCCCCTACTGAGGCAATCAGCACCAGATCACCTTTCTTGAGGCGCCCTTGCCGTCGCGCAGATTCCAAGCCAAGGGGAATGGTTCCTGCAGTGGTGTTGCCATACTCGTCTATGTTGATGAGGATCTGCTCGTCGCGCAGACCCATCCGCTCGGCTGACGACGAGATGATGCGCTTGTTGGCCTGGTGCGGCACGAACAGATTTACGTCTTCACCGGTAAGCCCATTGCGTTTGAGCACGGTTTCTGAAGCCTCGACCATTTTGCGCACCGCATATTTGAACACCGCCTGGCCGTCCTGGTGGACAAAATGCATCTTCTTGTCCACGGTTTCGTGCGTTGCGGGATGCAAGCTGCCGCCCGCCGGCATGTAGAGCGAGCACCCCCCTGACCCATCCACTTCGTGATGGAAATCGATGAAGCCATAGTCGCCGTCAGCGGGTTCGATCAAGACAGCCCCAGCGCCGTCGCCAAAAATCACGCAGGTGGCGCGGTCTGTGTAGTCGATAATGGAGGACATTACATCCGAGCCGATCACCATCACCTTCTTGTGCGCGCCCGACTCAACAAACTTGGCCCCGGTCTGCAGGGCATAGACAAATCCTGAGCAGGCGGCAGAGATATCAAAACCCCAGGCCCCTTTTGCCCCGAGCCTGTCCTGCACCAGGCAGGCGGTAGCGGGAAACATCATGTCTGGAGTAACGGTGGCCAGAAAAATAGCCTCCAGTTCACTAGCGGAAATCCCTCGTTCCGCAAGCGCTCTTTTGGCGGCCTCCACCGCGAGATGCGAAGTGCCAATACCCTTATCAACGATGTGCCGCTGACGGATGCCGGTCCGCTCAAGTATCCACTTGTCCGTGGTTTCGACCATCTTTTCCAGATCAGCATTGGTCAGCAGACGAGGAGGTACAAAAGTGCCCAGGGCAGAAATCTTCGCCCGAGTAAGATTTGCCAATAGATTTCTCCAGACTAGGGATAAGCTGCTATTTTCGACTACGAAATCTTAAAGTTCAACCTGAATGATCTTGAAGTGACTGGACGCGGTAAAGAACCGTGCCTGGGATGACCTCTGTCTACCGGGCCTCTGCGAATCGTGCAGATTGGCGCACCTGAAGTTTTTCAACCGGGCGCCCCGCTGCACACGCACTAGCCCGTTACCGTTGCTTCCTTCCGGACCTGGCGGGATTGGCGGGATTGCGTTGCGCGGGACCCGGCGTTTTGATTTTAACATCTCGCGGGTCATCGCTCTTTCGTTCCTCTGTTTTGCCGGAAATGCTTTCCTTCTGTCCCCGGATTCAAGCAGAATAGATAGCGTGTCTGCTATTGCCCAAACGGCCCGGCCACCCGTAACCATTGCGGAGAGATTCTTCCAGGGATCTCTTTACCTGTTGCTGGTGATGGGATTTTGCGCGCTTGCAGGCACGGCCAAGCTGGATGCGATTTCGCTCGCTCTGGTGGCCTTTGCGCTTCTGCTGCGCGGATATCACCTGCTCAAGGGCAGAACAGTCGTGATTCCGGAGCATTGCACGAGTGTTTTTACGCTGCTGTACTTCGTCTTTTATGCCCTCGACTATTTTCTTCTTTCCCAGAGTTTTGTCAGCGCCACCGTGCACATGGTGCTGTTCATCATGGTCATCAAGATCTTTTCCGTGCAACGGGACCGCGATCTACTTTATCTGGCAATACTCTCATTCCTCATGGTGCTGGCAGCGGCCGTGCTGACTGCCGATACAGTGTTTCTGTTCACTTTTTGCCTATTTATGCTCACTGCAATGTCCACTTTCGTGAGCATGGAGATGCGGAGGTCCGAGCGGGAAGCGCGCATCATTGCTGTTTCACCTGCGAACGAAAACAAGTTCCATCGCTCCCTTTATGCCGTTGCCGGGCTCCTGGCGATCGCCACCATTGCCGTCAGCGTGGTCATCTTCTTCATCCTGCCGCGCATGACGATGGGCGGATACCTGCAAACCCTGGGAAGTCAGACCGACTTTGTCGCCGGATTCAGTGACAACGTGAGCCTGGGCGGAATCGGCAGAATCCAGCAATCAACCTCGCCGGTGATGCACGTGCAGGTCCTGCACGGCGTGTTGCCGCCGGATATCAAGTGGCGCGGCATCTCGCTGGGCAGCTTCGATGGCCGCCGATGGTCCAATCCGATGCGCGACCTGGCTGCCGTACGCCCCATGCATAATGTGCCTGTTGACCTTTGGGCATTGCGCTTCTACGACTCTCCCATATATTCCATTCCGCATCGCCAGACGCTCGGATACCGCGTGGTCATGGAACCGGTAGGCAGCTATATTTTCTTTCTCGCCTCAACACCGGTACGAGTGCAAGGTCCTTACAACGAAGTGGTGATTTCCAACGGTGGCTCAGTTACTAAGGCTGACGGCTCTGCATCCATTGATGTTTACGAAGGCGAAGCCGATACGACGGACCCATCGCCACTGGTACGAAATTCAAATTCCCAGGACTACCCTCCCGGCCTCAAGATCAACTACCTCGGACTTCCGCCCGGACTCGATCCACGGATTCCCTCCCTCGCGAGGAAGATCACATCTTCAGCGGATTCGAACTACACCCGCGCCAAGGCCATTGAAGCTTATCTGCGCAAGAATCTGGGTTACACCCTGGATCTGCCCGGTGACGAAGCCGATCCGTTGGCTCATTTTCTGTTCGAACGCAAGAAAGGCCATTGCGAATATTTTGCCTCGTCCATGGCGATCCTGTTGCGCACTCTCGGCATACCGTCCCGCGTAGTGAATGGTTTTCGCGGCGGCGAATACAACGACCTGAATCAGACCTACATTATTCGGGGACGTGATGCTCATTCCTGGGTGGAAGCCTTCTTTCCGGAATATGGCTGGGTCACATTTGATCCAACTCCTTCTGTGGCGGCTCAGCCCGGGACTGACGTTTCATCCCGCCTGGCGTTGTACATGGACGCGCTGCAGGAGATGTGGCGTGAATGGATCGTCAACTATGACTTCAGCCGCCAGGTGCGCCTGGGCTCAGCGATTGGCGCCGGCGCCAGTAATCTGCAAGGCAACTTGCGCACATGGTACATACGGAAATATCGGCAGCTCTTGCGGCGTGTGCGCAGCATGCGAGGCGCAGTCAGCTCCGGCAACATGATCGTGATTTGCATGCTGGGACTGGCCATCATTGCGCTGCCGTTTATACCTCGTGCCTGGCGCGCCTTCAGCAGGGCCAAGCTCCTCAAGAACCCGCAAGGCGCGCCCAGTACTTCCGCCAGCTTGTGGTACGGGCGCATGTTAAAAGTCATGGCGCGCAGAGGCATGCGCAAGACTCCTGCGCAGACCCCGGTTGAATTCGCGTCCTCAATCCACGATCCGGAGACGCAGAAGAATGTCGTCGTCTTTACTGAGCACTACGAGCGCGCGCGCTTTGCCGGCTCCGCCGAAGACGCCATGCGTTTGCCGGAACTATACGAAGAATTAGTAGCAAAGAAGTAGCCGGCAAGCAGCAAAAAACCTGCTACGGATGACAATGATTCGACTGATTTCCACTAAAAACAAGACCACCAAAAACATCTGAACCATTGGATTCTTCAGTCGGCATGTATTGATTGCTGTTCCTCTTGGCTCATCTGTGCGGATCTGTGGCATCACAGTCATCTGTGGTGAGGTTTTGAGCAAAAGACCTTGATTTTCGCTCGTTTCTCAGCACCCGATCATTTATTGATCACGCCGCAGGCGATTCTGTCACCAGAGTTACCGGAAGGGTCAGTCTTGCCATCGTCGGCTTTGGCATGAATTACCAGTGCCGTTGCTCCACCGGTAAAGACAGAGTGCGGGTCGTCTCCCAGCGTGACGTTGGGAGCAATTAGAGTGGCTTTGGATTTGCCCTGGGCATCCACCGTAAAACTCGGAACATCGCCGGCATGCGGACCATCCGGATTCTGCAGTCCATGTTTCTTGCCGTCCGGATTAAAATGCGGGCCGGCTGACTTGAAATCAGGCCCCTCGCATTTGGCCGCCTGATGTACGTGAATGCCGTGCTCCCCAGGCGGCAGATCGTGAACGTTCAGTTTGATCTTCACGCCTTGCGCGGCTTTGGAGAGCGTAGCCGTGCCAACGCTCGCTCCCTGGCCATTTTGCAGATTCACCGTGACAGATTTCGGCGCTTTGGCGTCCTTGGCTGAGGCAGCCGACAAGGCCAACAAAACCACGGCCGCCAGAAACAGCACCTTTAGCAGAAACATTCTCTTGGTTCGCATTTCTCCAGTCTCCCTCATGATCTTCGAGATTTGACCGCAAATTGTACAAGCACCAGCCCCGTTACTGTAAACTCAGAGTCTCCATGGCGTCCAGACTCGCAGGTTGTAGCAGCCGGCTTCGCCAGGAATTGTGCGCGCGAAATGCGGCTTTTGCCAGGGAAAATCATCTCAGCCATGTTGAGAGCTATGGCTCAACTCCGGTGATTGTCTATGCCCCGGAGGAAGATGGCAAACGCCACGGCAACTTCTTTGCCGCTAGTTACGCCGCCGTGCTAAAGCGTCCGGAATGGGCCCGGCGGTTGAACAAGATTCATAGCCGCGGCCGCAAATCCCTTCCTGCCGCTGATCGCAAATGGCGGGAACTGGATTCCTCCATGAGTTCTGACGCGCTGCTGATGAATATCTTCTGCTGTCCCGGCGTGTGCAGCAGCCAGAGTGTGGCCTCCCTTCTTGGAACGGACACTACCGACGTCCCAGAGTTCGGCTGTAAGGCCCGCGTCCCACTACTGAGCAGCAGGACCGACCAAACAGAGGTAGACCTGACGTTAGGCCGCTTGTTCGTCGAGGCCAAACTGACAGAAGGTGATTTCCAGAAGAAAAATCCCGCGGTGGTCGAGTCCTACCGGGACTTGAATAAGGTCTTTGATGTAGAGGCGCTTCCCCGGTCAGGCAATCAGTATATTTCCTACCAACTCATCCGCAATGTGCTGGCAGCGCATGCATCCGATGCGAGTTTTTGCGTGATTGCCGATGCAAGGCGCCCGGACCTGATCGAGGCATGGCACGCCATCATGCGTTGCGTCCGCTACGCGGAGCTCAGGACGCGCTGCAAGGTCCTGACCTGGCAGGAACTGAGTGCAGTGCTGCCCGGCAAGTTGCAGCAGTTCCTCGCCGCCAAATACGGGATCGTCCCTCCGCATCCACTCAGTTCCTTCGCATACGCTTAAGCAGTTCAGCTCTTCTCGATATTACTGGTGAACGCGGATGCTAGCTGAATCGCAATGCTAAAATAAGAAGAGCGCATGCCCACAGAGACTCTCACAATGCCGCCTGTTCAGGAGCAATCTGCCCCTGAATCCAAGCCCCTCAAAGTTGGGTTTGTGAGCCTGGGCTGTCCCAAAAATCTGGTGGACAGTGAGGTTATGATGGGAATGCTTCAGAGCAGCGGGGCCCAGATCACCTCCCGTGCTGAAGACGCGGATGTGATCGTGGTAAACACCTGCTCCTTCATTGATACCGCCAAGCAGGAATCCGTGGACACCATTCTGGAAATGGCGCGGCACAAGACCAGCGGCAGAGCGAAAAAGTTGATCGTAGCCGGATGCCTGGTGGAACGTTACCGCCACGAGATCCAGAGGAACATTCCGGAAGTGGACGCCGTGGTTGGCACCGGCGAACTGGAAAATATCCTGGCTGCGTCAGGGATTGCCCTGGCGAATTCCACAGTCGCGAACGACGGCCCATTTGTCATCCTGAATTCCACGTCCGCGAGCCAGTCCCTTAAGTCTGGGGTGCACTCGCGCGCGGAAGGTGAAGTGCGCCAGGCGCAGGGACGTTTCTCCCGCGCAGAATGGGATGGCGCGATCGCCGATCTGCCAAACTATCTTTATAACGAGAACACCCCGCGCATCCTGGCCACGCCAAGAGCCTCCGCCTACATCAAGATCGCTGAGGGCTGCGACCATCCCTGCGGTTTCTGCATCATTCCTCAGCTTCGCGGCAAATTTCGCTCGCGCCACTTTGAGTCAGTGATTGCGGAAGCAGAGCGGCTGGCCGCCAACGGTGTGCGCGAGATTACCCTCATTGGCCAGGACACTACTTGTTACGGAGAGGACCTTGGCCTCAAGGATGGGCTGCCGCTGTTGCTGCAGCGCCTGGCTCAAATCCAGGATCTGCGGTGGGTGCGGTTTCTCTATGCTTACCCCAACAAGATCACAGGCAGGCTGATGGAAACCATCGCCGGTAATGAAAAAATCTGTTCCTACATTGATGTTCCACTGCAACATGCTTCCGCTTCCGTACTCAAGCGGATGAAGCGCGGAGCGGGCGCAGATATCTTCCTGAAATCCATCGAGAAGATGCGCCGCGCCATTCCCAATCTGACGCTGCGTACATCATTCATTGTCGGCTTCCCCGGCGAAACTGATCAGGACTTTCATGAGCTGTGCGAGTTCGTGACGGCGGCACAGTTTGACTGGCTGGGCGTCTTCAGCTATTCCGACGAGGACGGTTCGGCAGCCTGGCATCTGGAAAACAAAGTTCCACAGCGTGAAATTGAACGCCGGCGCAAGAAGCTGATGCAACTCCAGCGACAAATCAGCAAACGCAACAAGGCAAAGCTCGTAGGCCGGCAATTGGATGTGCTGGCGCTTGGGCCGTCAGAAGAAACGGAGCTGTTGTGGGAAGGCCGCAGCGAGATGCATGCGCCGGAAATTGACGGCAAGCTCTTTATCAATGATTCCGGCCGCCATGAGGAACTCACAGCGGGCGAGTTCTATCGCTGCGAAATCACTGAGGCGCATGAGTACGATCTGGTAGCGCGCGTCATCGAATGAACCAGGGGTTCTTGGCAGCCTGGAGGCGGGAGCACACCTTCAAGCCTGCACCAGAAGATGCAAAATGCCCAAGAAGATTTCTTCTCTCCGTTGCCCCACATGCCGGACGCTGGTGCTGGCCAGCGACGATAACTTCCCTTTTTGCAGTGACCGCTGCCGGCTGATTGATCTGGGCAAATGGGCCAGCGGCGGTTACGTGATCTCTACTCCTGTGACCGATCCAGAAAAACTGGAAAGCCTGAAATCAGAGAAAACTGATACTGATGACCGCTGATAAGAGGTCCCGAGGATCATGGCTGCTTGCCACCTTCTTTGGTGTCGGCCATCTGCGCCCCGGTCCCGGCAGTTACGCTTCCGCCGTTACCATTCTGTGCTGGTGGGGAGCCTCTCAGTTCATTGCCCCCAGTTGGCTCATTTCCGTTGAAATCATTGCGGCACTGGCCGTCACTCTGCTGGGGATACCCCCGTCCACGGTTGTAGCCCAGGAAAGCGGACGCAAAGACCCCGGTTTTGTGGTGATTGATGAAGTAGCCGGCCAGATGATCTCTCTCATCGCCGTTCCCCTTGATTGGAAATACCTTTTGGCGAGTTTTATACTCTTTCGTGGGTTCGATATCACCAAGCCATTCCCACTTCGCCGCCTGGAGAGACTTCCGGGTGGAACTGGCATTATGATGGATGATGTGGGAGCAGGAATCTATACGCTTGCCGTGCTCCAGATTTGGCTGCACCTAATATCGCAATAAACGCATACTCTCATGGGCATCTCCGAAACGTTGCTGGGCAAGAGAAATGTCGATGGCCATCCCTTCATCGAGTCCATCGATCCCGCGGCCTCTCTGCCCGGAGGCGAGGTCAGGATTATCGGCAAGGCCCTGAAGCCTCCCAAGCTGGGGCGGCCCGAAGTGAATTTCAGCGGCACCCCCGGCGCCATCGTAATCAGTTCAGAGGACTTTGTGATTGCCCGCGTGCCTTTTGGCGCACACTCCGGGCAGGTTACCATCCAGGCCAATGGAAACGTAAGCAACGGCCGGGAGATGAAGATTGCCCAGCCTATCGCGGAAAATCTCCATCCGGTCAGCAATCCGGCATTGGACCTCGAAGGCAATGTCTATGTCACCTTTTCCGGTCCGAGAGGACAAAAGGTCCCGGTCTCCATTTTCAAAGTCGACACCAATTACAACGTGCGTCCATTCCTTTCTGATCTGATGAACGCGACCGGCATAGCCTTCGATCCCCAGGGGCAGATGTACGTGTCTTCGCGGTATGACGGCACTGTGTACCGCGTTGCGCCCAACGGTACGATGAGCACCTATGCGGAAGGCATGGGCATCGCCACCGGCATCGCCTTCGACCGCCACCAGAACCTTTACGTGGGCGACCGTACCGGCACCATCTGGCGCATCGCGAAAGATCAGCAGATTTTCGTTTTCGCCACGCTCGAGCCCAGCGTGGCTGCCTATCATCTGGCCTTTTCTCCCGATGGCACTCTTTACGTAACCGGCCCCACCACTTCCAGCTTTGATGCCGTTTATTCGGTTGATCCGCATGGCTCGGTAGCCACTTTCTACCGTGGCCTTGGGCGTCCGCAGGGACTTGCCTTTGATGCTGCCGGGAATCTTTATGTGGCTGCCTCACTTGCCGGAAAGCGCGGCATTGTAAGAATTACTCCTGACAAGAAGGCGTCGCTGGCCGTCGCCGGACAAGGCCTGGTCGGTCTGGCCTTCACCCGAACCGGCGGCGCAGTGCTGGCCACTACCAACGCTGTCTTCCACCTCACCTGGGGCATTCAGGCGTTGCCGCTCATCTAACGTGAACGCAGAAATTGTCGCTATCGGCTCAGAGCTGCTGACTGCTTTCAAGCAGGACACGAATTCCCTTTTCCTGACCGGCAAGCTGAATGAATTGGGTGTCAACCTGGACTTCAAAACCGTGGTTGGCGATCGCCGATCCGATCTGGTCAGCGCCATCCGCATCGCTCTTTCCCGCGCTGACATCGTGATCCTCATGGGCGGGCTCGGGCCCACCGAAGATGATCTGACTCGTGAAGCAGCTGCGGAGGCTCTAGGGGTAGAAATTAGGCGTGATCCCGAAATTGTAGCCTGGCTCCACGCTCGCTTTGCCTCGCGCCGTATTAAGATGGCGGAAAATAACCTGAAGCAGGCAGATGTGATTGCCGGGGCCGAGGTGCTGAAGAACCCGCGTGGCAGCGCACCCGGACAGTTTTTGCAGACTGAGTTTTCAGGAGAAAAGAAGATTCTTCTGCTGTTGCCCGGCCCTCCCCGGGAGATCCATCCTATGTTTGAAGAGCAGTGCATGGCGCGCCTGCGGGCAGTGCTTCCTGCGCTTCATATTGCCACGCGGCTGCTCAAGATTGCGCTGATTCCGGAATCCGAGGCTGACCGTCGGGCGGCGACGATCTATACGAAGTGCCCTGACATTGAAACCACGATTCTCGCCCATCGCGGCGAGATTCATTTTCACCTGCGCGCTCAGGCAGCAACCCTTGAAGAAGCGCAAACAAGAGTAGATGCGCTTGCGTCCCAACTCGAAGATGAATTTGATGAGACGGTCTTCTCTACCAGGGGCGAGACCCTGGAGCAGATTGTGGGCTACTATCTGCAAATGCGCGGGCAGACTTTGTCCATTGCCGAGTCGTGTACCGGCGGCATGGTTTCACAGCGGATCACCTCCGTCCCCGGCAGCTCGCGCCACTTTCTGGGCGGGGCCGTCGTCTATGACAATTCGCTCAAATCGTCGCTGGCGGACGTACCTCCCTTGATGATTGCCGAACATGGCGCTGTGAGCCGCCAGGTTGCGGAAGCGCTGGCGGAGGGCATTCGCAAACGCTGCAAATCATCATTGGGCGTGGGTGTTACCGGCATTGCGGGTCCGGCCGGGGGCACGGAGGAAAAGCCGGTGGGACTGGTTTTCCACGCCGTGTCTGACGGCAAGTCTACTGACGTGATTGAGCGCCATTTTCCCGGCGACCGCGACCTGATTCGTCAATGGGCGACCACGCAGGCTTTGGACATGATCCGGCGAAAGCTGATGTAAACGTGCGCCTCTTCATTGCCCTCGACATTCCCGCAGAAATTCGCGAACATTTAAAGCGATATGTCGACCGTGTGCGCCAGCTTGCGCCGGACGCGCGCTGGGCCCGCGTGGAGTCCCTGCATGTGACGCTGAAGTTTGTGGGCGAAGTGAAAGATGCCAAAGTTGCGGAGATCAAGACCGCGCTCACTCCAATCAAAGCTAAGCCATTCCCGGTGGAGTTCAAAGCGACCGGCTTCTTCCCTGCCCCAAAATCAGCGCGTGTGTTCTGGGCGGGCGTGAACGGCGGCGATGCCCTTCCCCAGCTTGCGTCGGCCATTGAGGCGGCCGTGGAAAAGCTCGGCATCGCCCGCGAAAAGCGCGCCTACCATGCCCATCTCACGCTGGCCCGGGCTCCGGAAGACAACCGCCACTGCTTTCGTCTGCTCCACGAGCGGCTTGGCGCTGAGGAGCTTCCGCGGTTCGGTACAATGACTGCGCAAGAATTCTTTTTATATCAAAGCCAGATCATGCGGGACGGCGCGCGCTATACAAAACTGGAACGTTTCCCGCTGCAATAACTCAAGGCAATGCTATCTCACTACATCGTTGTTGCCGCTGTCTCTTATTTGCTAGGGTCCATACCCTTCGGTTATCTGCTGGTCAAAATTTTTCGTGGTGAAGATATCCGGCAGTCGGGCAGCGGCAATATCGGCGCCACCAACGTGGCCAGGTCCGGCGCCAGGGGGCTGGGAATCCTGACGTTGGCGCTCGATGCCTGCAAAGGACTTGTGGCAGTGCTCTTAGCTCAGAATTTTGCTCACAATCTCAGCGGGAGAGATGACCTCACCATCCTCCATACGCCACGCGACTTCGTCACGAACATGATGGCCGTCGCGGCGCTGGCTGCCGTTATAGGTCACGTCTTTCCCGTTTGGCTCAAATTCAGAGGTGGCAAGGGTGTGGCTACGGCCCTGGGCGTCTTTGTTCTTCTCTTCCCCAAGGCTCTCCTGGTCTCCGTTATTATTTTCATCGTCGTTGTTGCCATCTCGCGCTATGTCTCGCTCGGCTCCATTCTGGCAACGATCGCCTTCCCCATTGCTGCATACTTTCTGGAAGATGCTGCTCACCATTTGCAGGATCGGCGCTGGGGAGCCGATTGGGGCACCTTGCTTCCGGTATGCGCCACCTGCATTCTCGTTATCACCAAACATCACCAGAATATCCGGCGTTTGTTCGCGGGAAATGAAAACCGCCTGGGGAAGAAGCAGGCGCCGCTCGCGGAGAAACAATCGTGAGCCGCATTGCGGTGATCGGCGCCGGCGCCTGGGGGACGGCCCTGGCCATCGTTGCCGGACGGCCCGGCAAGCATGAGGTGCGGCTGTGGGCTTACGAGAAGGAAGTCTGTGCCACCCTGGAACAATCGCGCGTCAACAGCCTCTTTCTTCCCGAATTTCCCATTCCGCCGTGCGTGAAGCCAACCAACGATCTGAGAGAAGCTTTGTCCGGGGCCGAGATCGTAGTCAGCGTAATGCCTTCACACCACTGCCGCCGGACATTCGAGCACATGGCCCAGTGGCTGCTTCCCCAAATGCTCTTTGTGAGCGCTACCAAGGGAATCGAAAACGATACGCTGTTGCGCATGAGTGAGGTCATTCACGAAGTGGTAAGCCGGTTTTCCGGATTCACTCCCCGGATCGCCGCGATGAGCGGCCCCACTTTCGCCAAAGAAGTCGCAAAAGGTGACCCCACGGCCCTGACTGTGGCTTCGACCGATCTTTCTCTCGCCGCGATTGTGCAAAAAGAATTCAGTGATCCCGGCTTCCGCGTTTACATGAACGATGACCTGATCGGGGTGGAGTTGGGCGGCGCCCTCAAGAATGTGATTGCCATTGCCGCCGGCATCTGCCACGGATTGGACCTGGGACACAACTCCGTTGCTGCACTGGTCACGCGCGGCCTGGCGGAGATAACGCGGCTTGCCGCAGCCTGTGGCGCAAAGCCTCAGACCATGGCAGGTCTGGCCGGGATGGGCGATCTGGTGCTTACCTGCACCGGGGGGCTCTCCCGCAACCGTAGCGTGGGCGTGGCGCTGGGTCAGGGACAGCAACTAAAGCAGATCATCGCCGGAATGCATGGCATGGTGGCTGAGGGTGTCCTCACTACCAATGCCGCCATCGGCCTGGCCAAGAAGTACGGGGTTGAAATGCCCATCACTGAACAGATGTACGCCATCCTGCACGACGGCAAAGCTCCCCTGGATGCCATCCGCGAACTAATGACCAGACCGGGCAAGGTTGAGGGATAGATTCTTAACGATAAGCCTTTGGCCCTTGGCTCTTCGCAGGCCGTGATTACCGGGATCAGCCCCGTCTGGGGATCCGCGGTCAGGTGTTCGGAGTGTCTACAACTCACAAATCAAAAGTCAAAATTCCAAATTTCTCTAAGTTTCGGCAATCTCCCGCTAACTTTCCTTTGCTATTCTCGTCTATCCCTTGTTACTCTATGCCTTGTATAAACAAGCCCTATCGACTTCCTGACTATGAAGAATCCCGAACCCCGCGATCTCTTTCCTGGCGCTCTGGAAATGATGATCCTCCAGACCCTGAAACGAAAGCCTCTTCACGGCTACGCCCTGGCGCAGCACATCAAGCAGACCTCCAAGGACTTGCTTCAGGTTGAAGAAGGCTCTCTTTACCCAGCCTTGCAGCGAATGCTCAAGGAAGGCTGGGTCAAAGCCGAATGGGGTATTTCTGCGACGAACCGCCGCGTGCGTATCTATCAGGTCACGCCCGCAGGGCGTAAGCACGTGGAAAAGGAAATATCCAGCTTTGAGCGCACACTGGAAGGAATTACTCGCGTGCTAACGCCCGCAAAGTCATGAGGTAGATCATGAGTGCATTCAAACGAATCTTTCGACGTGGCCACCTCTATTCCGATCTCTCCCGGGAAATTCAGGAGCACCTGGAAGAGAAGACTGAAGAGTTGATGGCGGGCGGGATGTCCCGGGAGGACGCGATCACAATGGCTCGCCGGGCGTTTGGCAACACGCTCTTGCTGGAAGAGCGTAGCCGGGAAGTTTGGCGGTGGCCAACTCTGGAGAATGTTATTGCCGATTTGCGGTATGCTGTCCGTCAGTTGCGCAAAGCGCCGGGTTTCACCACCGTATGTGTCCTGACTCTTGCGCTTGGTATCGGTGCGAATGCCGCTGTCTTCAGCTTTGTGGACGCTCTGTTCTTCCGTCCCTTGCCGTATTCGCAGCCTGAACTCCTTGCTGCCCTGGTTGCGCACAAAAGTGGAGCTACGCGTGCCGGCCAGGCATTCTCGGAAGACGATAATAGCCACGATGGAGAGACCTGGGAGTTGGTACGTGACAGCGTTCCGGCAGTTCAGGCAGCGGCATACGACGGAACCACCGGGGTGAACCTCCAGACGGACAAGACTGTTCGCTATGTGGAGCAGCAAAAGGTGTCCGCGCACTATTTTGAAGTGTTGGGTATACACCCTATCATAGGACGCAGCTTTACCGAGGAAGAAGACCGGCCCAGCGGCCCCAGGGTCGCACTTCTGTCTTATGCGTTATGGAAGTCAGCATTTACGCTGGATCCACAAATTTTTGGCCAGACCATTCTATTGAAAGGCGCGCCCCATACTGTAGTGGGTGTTTTGCCGGCCAATTCGCAGACACCCCAATCGGCGGATGTGTGGACTCCCTTGCAACCGAGCCGGTCCGGCGAAGGGAGTGGCAACAATTACAGCATTATCCTGCGCCTGCATGAAGGGACAACGTGGCAACAAGTAGACGCCCAATTGCGTCCGCTTCATCCTAGCTACCTGATTGATTTCACCAGAGGCCAGAAGAATGGCGAAGTCTGGCTGCAGGCGCTTCCCCTGCAGCAGGACCTGGCCCGGCCGGCGCGGTTGCCCACAATCATTCTTATGTCCGCCGTGGGTTTTATTCTGCTGATTGCCTGCGCCAACCTTGCCGGTCTGATGCTGGTGCGGGTGCTGCGCCGGCGTCCTGAGATGGCTACTCGCCTGGCTCTGGGCGCTACCGGCGCGGCGATTCTGCGGCAAGTCATGATGGAGCCCCTGCTGCTGGTTCTGACCGGCGCCGGCGCCGGCCTTATTGTGGCGGTGGGTATTTTGGATTTCCTGTGCAAGCTACTCGCGCCGGAGATGTTGCCGGTCGGCGGAGCAAACCTCGATCTTCGCGTAATGGGTTTTGCTGTTGCCGTCTCATTTTGCACTGCGCTCATGATTGGCATATTGCCCGCGCTGGAAGCCTCCCGGGTCGACCTGCGCACCTCCATGGGGGCCAATTCCGGAAGATCAGTGGGCGAAGCGGGCGGGCGCCGCACGCGCCAGTTCTTGATTGCAGCGGAGGTTACTCTCACGGTTGTGCTGCTGTCTACAGCGGGACTGCTGATTCGCACCCTTGTGCATTTGAAAACACTGCCGCCCGGGTTCGACCCCAGTAACGTAATGACAGCTCGGGTCTCTTTGGATGACGCACGCTATCACGATGCGGCTGCCTTCCAAAAGCTGTTGAACACAAGCGTGGCAGCTATGCATCGCATACCGGGGGTGGAGTCGGCCGCGGTCGGCTTGAGTCTCCCTTATGAGCGGGGACTAAACAACGGTATTCTAGTCGCCGACGGGGCGCAAGCCGGCACGGGATGGGCGAGCAGCGCCGTCTATGTAACTCCCGAGTATTTCCAGACGCTGCGAATTCCTGTGCTCATGGGCCGCGCATTCACAGAAAACGACACGTCTGGCAGTGAGCGAGTGGCCATTGTAAACGTCAGCTTTGCGCGCCAGTACCTGGGAGGGGAAGATGCCGTGCAACGTCATCTCAAAACCTCTAAAGCTGGACCAACTCTGACCGTGGTTGGTCTCGTCGCCGATGTTGCGAAACGTCCAGGTCTGGAGCAGACTGCGCCTTTGGCCAGCGAGCCCACGTACTACCTTCCTGGGGCCCAGACGGATCAAAACATGGCAAACATTGCGCACACCTGGTTCCAGCCCAGTTGGATCGTCCGCACGCGTGGTCCTGTTTCGAGCCTTGCCGGCGCCATGCAGAAGGCTTTAGAAGAAGCCGCTCCCGCGCTTACCTTTGCCGGCTTTCACAATATGCGCGACCTTGAGAATAAAGCACTGGAACACCAAAGGACTGAGGTTATTCTCCTGGCTGTCCTGGCAGGATTGGCCTTGATGCTTTCCCTGATCGGTGTCTATGGACTCGTCTCCAACCTGGTGACCCAGCGGACCCGCGAGATCGGCATCCGCATGGCGCTGGGCTCCACCTTGCAGCGCACGATAGTTGAGATCGGCAAGGCCGGCATCCTGGCAGCGGGATGGGGGATCGCCGCAGGGTTAGGACTGGCATTGTTCACCGTACGCATCATCAGAACTGAGCTCTACGGAGTGCGCCCTCACGACCCTGTAACCTTCGGCGCGATTCTCATCCTCCTGTTGGCCGCCGTACTGGTGGCCAGCCTTGCGCCCACGGCGCGCATTGCCCGCATCGATCCCGCCTCCGTTTTGCGCTCCGAGTAGCTCAGAGGGATCAGTGGTGAGGTCCTTTGGGGGCTTCTAATTCACAAATCACAAAATCAAAACTCACTAATTTCTCCAGTTCCAGGCGATTCTGGCAATCAGGGACGGGTACTTCGGTAACTAAGTCCTAAATTCTTTTCGCGTTTAGACTTACTCTACCTCAGCTAAGGATCGATAGCACCATTAGCCCTTTATGAAGCTGCCACTTCCGTCGCGAGTCCGCATTCTATATCTGATCATCGGCGTCCTCATTGCAGTCGCCGTTGTGCCTCTGTATTTCTACGCCCGCAAGGTCGTAGACATGAACCAGGAAGCGCTGCAGCGCAATGAAAAGTTGCTTCAGAACACGGTCACATCTTCTCTAGCTCAGGATGTGGCGTTGCGGCAGAAGGACATCCTCTCCACCCTTGCCAGCCTGACCTATTCGGTGCAAGTAACCAGCGGTGGTGATTTGAGCGGCGCACGCGTTGAAGCTCCGGAAGTCAGGGCGCTTCTCCAGAATTACATTGAGAATCCTGACTCCATTGTCCCTTACGCGCGTCTGGTCAATACGGAAGGCCATTTCATGTCCGTAGGCACGCTGGCCCCGGATGCCTTCATAGAAAAAGAGCTGGAGCACGGATTGGCCGCCTCTCGCGAAGAACGCCAGTACACCGGCGAGGCACTCTCCATAGGATCAGGCAAGGAAACCCGCACCGTGATGGTGGTGTGCCGTCCGGTGGGAAGTCATGAAATCTATCTAGGGGCCCTGGAACTGGTGATTGACCTCCAGTATCTGGTGAGAAAGCTTCAGGAAGCAAAAAGCCAGGAAGGGCTGGACACCTTTGTCGTGGACCACTCCGGGCGTCTGGTGGCCTCTCCCAACGAAAAATATGCAACCGGCCAGGACATGAGCACCAACGAGCTGGTCAAGAGCTTCGTCGAGCAGAGCAGTAATGCTCATATTGGCGCTGTCACCAAAGAATTTTCCTGGCTGCAGGACGGCAAGAACAAAACCGACATGCTGGGGACGTACGATCCCGTCCCCGGTCTGGGTTGGGCGGTTGTGGCGCAAAGGACCCAGGCAGCAGCCTACAGTGACATCTTTCAGATGCAACGTGCCGCGCTCTTCTTCCTGTGCGTAGCCATTGCCTTCAGCATTTGCGTGGGGATCCTGGCAGCCCGGCGTCTTACCACTCCGCTGCAGATCTTGACCGAATCGAGTCGCGCCATCGCCGGTGGTGATTTCTCCCAGCGCGTGCACTTGAAGAGCCGCACTGAAATCGGCGAGCTCGCTCAGACGTTCAATAGCATGACCGATGATCTTGAGCGCTTTGTCTTTGATCTGCGCAAGGCAGCTCAGGAAAACAAGGCGCTCTTTCTCAGTTCCATCCAGATGCTGGCCGGCGCAGTCGACGAAAAAGATCCCTATACCAAAGGTCATTCCGATCGCGTGACCCGTTACTCGGTCATCATCGCTAAGGAGATGGGATTGAGCGACGAAGAAGTGGAAAAAATACGCATCTCAGCACAGCTCCACGACGTAGGCAAGATCGGCATTGAGGACCGTATTCTGAAAAAACCGGGCGCGCTGACCCCCGAAGAGTTTGAAATCATGAAGACCCACACTACCAAGGGCGCGGCGATCTTGCGTCCGGTAGAAATGCTGAAGGACATGCTGCCCGGCATTGAGCTCCACCACGAATCTCTGGATGGCCGCGGATACCCTTTCGGACTCAAGGGCGACCAGCTTCCATTGATGCCGCGCATCATCATGGTGGCCGATACATTCGATGCTATGACCACCAATCGCCCCTACCAGGCCGCGATGGATGCGGAATACGTGGTCCGCATTATCAACTCACTCGCCAATACCAAATTCGATCCCTACGTAGTGGCTGCCATGACTAAAGTGTTTGAATCGGGCAAGCTCAAGATTCACCGCGCCGCCACCGTAACCGCCGAACAGGTGGAAGCAGCAGCCGCTCAACCAGCGGCCACCGATCTCGCTGAGACCCGCAGATAAACCCATTCTGAAGATGGGAAATGCTCCACTTCACTCAATAGAACGCCTTCGAGAAAGTTTTCCGGCGAAGCTGTTGAGTCGGGAGCACTTCGATTTTTGGCGCCAAGCCTCAAAAGGCCCGCTTCCACGGATGCTGACGCATCCTTTCACCATGAACGACCTTACCGCGGCGAGCCTGACATTGGACTATATTATGATCATCGTCAAGGAACTGTGCCCAAGATTGCTAAAGAGCGGACGGAAGAAAACCAGAGACGGATTGAAGCCGCAGCCCTGGAACTTTTTACTACACAGGGCTTTCACGGGACCAACAATCGAGATATCGCGCAAAAAATCGGCGCATCCACCGGAACCATCTACACCTATTTCTCCAGTAAAGAGGCTATCTTCGCCAGCCTTGCACAGAAGTATCGCTCCCACTTGAACGAGTGGCGCGAGCAGGCCCTGGGCAAGGTGAAGAATCCTTTATCCAAAGACGGCATCAAGGCGATGGCTTCAGCCATCCGCTCCGCGCTGTATGAGGAACCTGAATACTTTCTCCTGGTCCTCAGCGACATAATCGAATTCAAGAACCAGCACTTCCTGGAGGTGTTTCATGATCTGCCACAGCAGCTTCGCCGGGTGTGGGGACCGCTCCTGGATCAGATGAAAAAGCCGGTGGGCTGGCGGGGCGAGGATCCGGGTTTCGTGCTGGGCTCAATCTATGCTTACTTCTTCACCTACTTTCTGATGGAACGATATATGCAGGGAGAACAGCATCTGGGCCTTTCCGATGAGCAGGCAACGGAAAAATTCATTGAGCTTCTGTTCCATGGACTCTGGCAGTGCCCCACAGAAGCGCCGCTGAAGAACCTGCACAAGAAAAGCAAGGACTCCTCAGCCAGACAGCCGATGCTCCATCACGCGGAGCGCGAGCGAATTGACTACATCCGCTTTCTTTCCGGGCGGCTTTGGAACCTGCCACCGGACCTGCCGCCAAACCATTCGGGAAATGCAAACGGCGAGGACCCGGCAAGACGTCCAATCCTCTTTCTGCCCGAAATACCGAAAGAGCGGATCGACGAAAACCAGCTTCGAATCGAGGCTGCGGCCCTGGAGTTATTCACCAAACAGGGCTTTCACGGCACCAACATTCGCGATATTGCAGAGAAAGCTCAAGTCTCCCAGGGCGCGATCTACAACTATTATTCCAACAAGGAAGCCATTTTCGAGGGCCTGGTGCGCAGCTATCGCTACTCCATGCGCAAATTCCTGGAAAGAGTTTTCAGGATCTTGGAAGAGCCGTTTTCCAAGCGCGATTTGAGGATCTTTGCCGCCGCCATGCGCTCCATGGTGTACGACGATGCGGAATACTGGCTGCTGATGTACATAGACGTGGTTGAGTTCAAGAACCGGCACTTCCTTAAGGCCTTTCAGGATGTGCCGGGACAGTTCCGCCGTTTGCTGGGACCAGCGGCCAATACGATCCGGCAAAAACCAGGCTGGTGCGGCCAGGACCCGGCTCTGGTGATGGCCATGATTTATTTCTACTTCCATACCTATTTCGTGATCGAGAGCGTCATGCACGGAAGCGGCACTCTTGGGGTTTCCGACGACGAGGTGGTGGAGCGGTTCATCGACATCCTGTCACACGGGCTGCTGCGTTCGCCAGCCCGCCACACGCGTGCTACGGTGCCGCTACATACAAACCTACACGGCTGACTACCTACCCCAGACGTACCGAGTGCAATACATCTCGATCAGCATCGCAACGGAAAGCCATAAACCTCTAAGAATCAAGCATGTACGCGATTGAGCTTCTCCTCCAGGCTCATTCGATAAAATAACTGACTGGTTGCTCAATAAAATGATTGAGTGGGATGGTTTTGTGGTAGACTCTGTTGCCAGCCGCGGTTCCGGCGTCTTCCCGGCTACTACCGCCTGGAATCGGCGGAAAGCTCAGCACAGAGAAAGGAGCGTTTCCATGCGCCGAGTTCTCCAGGAAAAGATCAAACCCAGAGCATGGTTCTTCATCCTGTTGCCGCTGATGACTGCCTCCGCGCTCATCAGCGTGCAGTTGTTCAACCATCACGTCTCTGCTTCCTCCAACGGACCTTCCTTTGTTGAATTTGAAAGCGGACAGGTGCGCCCGATTGCCATGTCACCGGACGGGACCAGGCTGTTTGCGGTGAATACACCCAATGGCACACTGGAGATCTTCAATATCACAGCCGCCGGCCTTGCCCTGCAAAGCCGCGTCCCGGTTGGGATGGAGCCGGTGGCGGTGGCGCCACGGAACAACAGCGAGGTCTGGGTGGTGAATCACCTTTCGGACAGCGTGAGCGTGGTGAGTTTAACTGGAACGGCACATGTCACGCGCACTTTACTGGTAGGCGATGAGCCTCGGGACATCGTGTTTGCCGGTTCGCCGGCGCGCGCCTTCATCACCACTGCTCATCGTGGACAGCAGCGCACAGACCCCTCCATTGCGAACATCCCAGGAGCCGGCGACCCGCAATTGACCACACCCGGTGTGGCGCGTGCAGATGTTTGGGTATTCGATCCCGCCAATCTGGGCACGACACTAGGAGGCTCGCCGCTGAAGATCATGAGCTTCTTCACGGATACTCCGCGGGCGCTCGCGGTCAGTCCTGATAAGAACACCGTCTACGTGGCAGGATTCAAGACCGGCAACCAGACAACGGTGGTCCTGGAGCCCATGGTCTGCCCGGGCTTTAAACCCAACCAGCCATGTCTGGCCCCGGACGGCTCCGTCTCACCTGGGGGCAACCCTGGCCCGCCGACAGATTCGATTGGCGAGCAAGCGCCGGAAGTGGCCCTGATTGTCAAATTCAACAACGGCACCGGACACTGGGAAGACGAACTGCATCGCGTCTGGGACAACGCGATACGTTTCACTTTGCCGGACCTGGACGTCTTTGCCGTGGATGCGAATGGACTCACGCAGACAGCGTCCTTCGGCCACGTGGGCACCACGTTGTTCAACATGATCACCAATCCGGCGACCGGGCACTTGTATGTTTCCAATACTGACGCCCAGAACCAGGTCCGGTTCGAGGGTCCCGGCGTTTTTGGTGGGCACACGGTGCAGGGTCATTTAGCCGAGGCACGCATCACCGTGATCTCCGGCTCCTCAGTCAATCCGATCCATCTCAACAAGCACATTGATTACACCAAGCTGGCGGGCAGCCCAGGCTTTGATCCCACGGCCAAGACCCACAGCTTGTCCATGCCCCTGGACATGGCGGTAAGCAGTGACGGCAAGACGCTCTATGTTGCCGCTTTCGGCTCCAGCAAGATCGGCGTGTTTGATACCACAGCGCTGGAGAACAACACCTTTGATCCCACGGTCATCAGCGCCAATTACATTCCCGTGAGCGGTGGCGGCCCAAGCGGCGTGGTATTGGACGAGGCCCGCAACCGGCTCTATGTAATGACGCGCTTTGATGATGCAGTCAAGGTGGTTGATCTCAATGCAAGCCAGGAGATCGCGCAATTGCCGTTGCCCAATCCGGAACCCGCATCCGTGGTCCAGGGCAGGCCCATGCTGTATGACGCGACGCGGTTCTCGGGAAACGGCGAAGCTTCCTGCGCGAGCTGCCACATTTTCGGAGACATGGATGACATCGCCTGGGACCTCGGCAATCCTGATAATCCCGTAACCAGCAACCCCATCCCCATCAATTTTGGGGATCCGGCGTCCATTGCGGCGGGAAAAATTTTGTTCAATTTCCGCGGCCCTATTAATGGCACCGGCCAGATCAATGTCTTCCATCCTATGAAGGGGCCCATGACGACGCAGACCTTGCGGGGCCTGAAAAACTCCGGGGCCATGCACTGGCGTGGCGACCGCTCGAATGGATTCTTTGGCGTGGATGCCTTCGATTCGAATTTATCGTTCAATAACTTCATCGTCGCCTTCCAGGGGCTGGTCGGTAGCGTGGACCAGCCGTCCGCGGCCGAGATGCAGCAGTTCACTGACTTCCAGTTGCAGGTGCTGCCACCGCCCAATCCGGTGCGCAACCTGGACAACTCGCTGAATGCCTCACAGCAGCGTGGGCGGGACTTCTATATGGGTCCACGTACGGCCGATGGACTGAATGTGCCAATCGCCGGCTCCTTGCTCACGACCTTTGAAGGGTTTACCTGTAACGGCTGCCATGAACTGGATCCGGCAGAAGGTGAATTCGGCACCAGCAAACATGCCAGCTTTGAGGGAGTGATCTCGCAGAACTTCAAGATCCCTCATCTGCGCAATATGTATGCCAAGGTTGGCATGTTCGGCGATCCTAAAGTAGACACCTTTGACGCGCCGGACAGCGGGCACACAGGCAGTCAAGTCCGAGGATTCGGATTCACGAACGATGGCTCGATTGATACCTTGTTCCGCTTCTTCACTGCAGCGGTTTTCCGTCCGAATCTGACGAGCGGCTTCCCGCTGCTGAATCCGGATGGAACGCGGCGCGACGTGGAGCAGTTCGTGCTCGCGTTTGACAGTGATCTGGCGCCTATTGTTGGCCAGCAGGTAACCCTGACCGGCACCAACGGCAGCGCTGTCGGCTCGCGCATTAACCTCCTCAAACAACGGGCAGGGGCGCAGTTTGTCTCGAAGTCGCTCGGTGGGCTTGTAACAGAGTGTGACCTGGTGGCCAAGGTGGTGCAGAATGGCGCAATCAACGGCTATCTGTACGATCCCAATTCCGGCAACTTCTTTGCCAGTGACGGAATTACTGCCATTTCCGACGCCGGGTTGCGGGCCCTTGCGGCCACTCCCGGCCAAGAGGTGACGTACACCTGCGTACCTCCAGGATCAGGATCCCGCGTTGCCTTTGGCCAATAGTGGCAACGATGGGAAGGTGGCCCAGGGAAACCCCCACGCGTTTGCAGAGCGCGTGGGGGTTTTTATCGTTGTGCCCGCGTTAACGAGAGTGTTACCACCGTTGGGTTGAAGGCGGCCTTACCCATACAGAGAATCGGTAATCGGGTAATTTGGTAATTGAGCCCTTGAAAATCAAAAGCAAACCTCTTCCGATGCCGCAAGTCTTTACAAGAAAATGCCGAAGCGAAAGGGTCTCGACAAACTAACCACGCACGAGATCAACGACTGGATACGAGGCTAAATTGTCGATGAGCTAGAACGGGTTGACATCGGGAAGACGAATCTTGAGCTTATAGCAAATGTAGAGAACCAGGATCGCGCCCAGAGTTGAAAAAATGAGGCCGGCAGGATGAAATCGGTTGTTCTTCGGGCGCAAAAACATATGAGTGACGGCGCCGCCGATGATCGATCCGATGATGCCGAGCACGATCGTCCAGAAAATCGTCATGTGCACGTGCATGACATGTTTCGCGATAACCCCGGAGATTAGCCCAATCAAAACATACCAGATAAGGTGAAACATAATTTCCCTCCAGCGTTGGCCTTCCGAACGTGGTGAGTATAACCCAGGTTTTGGCAATAAAAACAGAGCGAATGGCCGTTGGCAGCCGGCAATCAGTAACTGCAAAACCAAAAACCAGCTCTACTCCTCACGAAGTGCCCGAAGCGGATCTATCTGGGCCGCCCTCCGCGCGGGCAGATAACAGGCAAGCATGGCCAGAGCAGCCAGCAGCAATGGCGCACCAAGAAGCAAGCGCGGATCGTTGGTGGCAACCTTGAACGACTCTACAAAGACGCTGATCAGCGACGAAAGTATTTTTGCCATGGCGAACGCGCCCAGGAATCCGAGAACCGTTCCAATGCTTACCAGAGCCGTACCTTCGCGCAGCACCAGCCGCAGCACCTGCGCCTTACGCGCGCCCAGGGCTATGCGAATTCCGATCTCCTTGCGTCTTTGCGCAACCGCGTAGGCGGTGAGCCCTGCGAGTCCGATTGCGGCCAATACCAGGCCGAACACCCCAATTCCGCCATAGGTGTTGAGAGCGAAACGCTCGGAGGATCGGCTCAATTCCAGGTAGTCGCTGAGCGTTCGCGCATCGAAGATCGTCAGGTTGGGATCCATGGAAGCGATCTGGCTGCGAATGCCGGCCAGCACATCGGTTCCCGCATCCGACCGCACCATGATGGTCATCCCATCGGCCGGTGGCCGGGCAAAATTGCGCTGCGTCAACGGTACATAAACTATGGATTGGCTCATCCCTATGCCGCTCTTCAAGTCCTGGACCACGCCGACCACTTCATAGGACTGCTTATCGTCCCGAATGCGCTTCCCGATCGCATTTCCGTTTCCGAAAAATCCGCGTGCCGCACTCTGGTTCAGTACGGCGGGCAAGGCCTGCGAACCGTCTGCCTGGCTGCGTTGATCCAGTTCCACGAACTCCCTGCCGGCCAGCATGGGCTCGCTCAGAGCGGCAAAATAACCCGCGCCGACAGTTTCCTCAATCGCGGATATCCGGACCCGCGAGGCCCCGGGCGAATCTTCCGCAGTCAGTTGGATGGCGGCATCTTCATCCTGGATCGAAAAGGGCGCCTGCGCCGCCATGACAACGCTGCTCACCGCGCCGACGGTCTTGAGCTGTTGGGGAAGTTTCTCGAATAGAGCCTGGGCCTTTTCAGGCGTGTAACCCTCACGCACCGGATCGATGGAGAGGAGATACATTGCATGCGAATCGAACCTGGTTTGGATGCTACTCACCTGGCTAATTCCCAGGACCAGGAACCCTGTAATCAGCAGGAGCATGAGGGACCCGGTAACCTGTGCCACCATGAGCAAGTTGCGCAGGCCGAAGCGCATGTATCCAGGCAACTGAAGCGCCGAGCCTTGTTTGAGGCCCGGGGTCATATCGCCTTTCGTTGCCCGCAGGGCGGGCGCCAGGCTGAATCCGATGCCGCACACGATGGCGAGGGCGAAGACGAAGATGGCCACGTGCCAATCCGGAGTTGGTACTCGTTCGGTGGGCACCGCCGTGGGCATAGTGAACTGCGAGTTCAGCACAGAGATAAGATAAGCGAGCGCGAATCCTGCGATGCCGCCCAGCAGGGAGAGCAAAATGCCTTCGGTCATCATCTGCCGGACAAGCCGAAAACGGCTGGCCCCGACGGCCAGGCGAATTGACAACTCCTTTCGGCGATTGGCGCCGCGCGCGAGCAGCATGTTCGCCAGATTCATGCACGCAATGGCCATGATCAGCGCCATCAGCGCGAGATAGAATCCGGTTACCACGAGCTTCAAGTTGCGCGGAAGCGGCACCATGGTACCGGCCAAGAGTAAGGTGACGCGTCTGCCTTTATCAGCGGGTACCGGAGCCGAAGGATCCTGCTCGTCGAGATGACGCGTGACCGCATCGAGAGCGGCTTCCGCGGATTCCATGGTGACGCCGGGCGCCAGACACATCATGGCGAGGAACTCCCTGGCATTGCGTTGATGCAGCACATCGTTCGCAAGCTCCGGAGCGAGCGCGACCGGGGCTGTGATGGGAACGAACAGCTCAGCGGGATAGATGGAAAGAGCGCCATTGAAATCCTTCGGAGCGACTCCCACGATGGTGGCCGGTTGTCCGTTCAGGCGAAGCGTCTGTCCCACCGCGTTGGGCGAGGAGTTGAGGCGATTGCGCCAGAAGCGATCACTCACCACCACAACCGGGGCATCGCGTGGCTTGTCAAGAGCGGCGCTGAGCATTCGTCCGCGCTGGGGTGGGACGCCGAGGACGGAAAAATAATCGGCGGACACAAGTTGCCCGAAAATGCGCTGCGGTTTCACATTCACATCGCCCTGAAAGGTGACATTGAATGGGATGCCCGTCTGAAACGCGGCGACCCCGGTGAACAGGCTCTTTTGATCCCGGTATTGCTCGATGTAGTAATAGGAGACCGGCTTCTCCGGCATCACCAGACGTCTGGCATTCTCCGCTGCGGGCAGTTCACGAGATATCAATTGCCATTTGGAGTTGTACACCATGGTCGTGAGCCCCATTCCGATTCCCATCGAAAGGATGCCCACGAGAGCGAATCCGGGCGACTTGATCAGCGATCGCCAGGCATACCGCATATCGCGACGCATCTCGCTCAGGTGTTCGAGCGGTACGCGAATCGCGATGTCCGCAATCAGCCGGACCAGCCCGGCAGCCCCATACCTCCTGGCTGTCTGTTCCACAACATCCTCTCCCAATTGCAGCACCTCTGTGCCATAAACCAATTTGAATTCGTGCGGAAAAGCCTGGGCCAACCGGCGGTAGATGCGGGATGCGAAGCTCATTCCGTCACCATAGATTGCTTGACTCGAATTGCGTGGACTAATTCCTGCAGGCGCTCGCACTCCGCGTCCAGCACACGCCGGCCAAGGGATGTGAGCCGATAATAGCGGCGTCGGGCATCGTCCAATTCAGGCGCTGGCCGTTCGTCGGATTCCTCGATTAGTTCCGCATCAATCAGGCGCTTGATCGATCCATACAGCGTTGCCGGCCACAGCCGCACTTTTCCAGTAGTACGCTGGAGGACTTCCTGCATGATTCCGTAGCCGTGCTGTTCTCCACCCGCAAGCGAGAGCATGATGTGGAACCACTGGGTCTTGAGGGGGAGAAAGGCTTGAGAATCGATCTTGGTCATATGTGATATATATATCTAGCAATATATATATGTCAAGAGAGCGAGCGAGGCAATCGTTTTATCAGGTTTGTTCGCACAAATTCACTTGAACAGATCCGGCAAGCTTTCTTCCGCGGTTCCCATGGCACGCGCGAGGCTGAGTTTGGCCAGGTTGTGCGCGAACACGCTATTGATGTAGTCAAGGTCCGCGCCGGCGAGAGATTCCTGGGCCTGCACAACTTCAACGTTGTTGGTTACGCCTGCCTCAAATCTTTGCCGCGTCAGATCCAGCGTTTCTTTGGACACCTGAATATTTCTTTGCGCCACCTCTACCTGGCTGGATGCTGCCTGCAGGTCGAGGTAGGCGTCACGCAGTTCACCTTCAATCTGGCCCTTCAAGTCTTCGAGCTCGGCCTGGCGTTGCGCCAATCCTGCATTGGCCTGCTCCACGTCTCCCTTGATCCGTCCACCTTGCCAGAGCGGAACGCGCAAAGTCCCCGAGAGAGAAAATGTCCCGTGAGATTGCGCGGGATTGACGCCGATCACGCCGTAGTCGCCGCTCACAGCAAGCGAAGGCCACTGTTCGGCATGTGCTGCCGTGACCGTATGACTGGCCGCCTGGACCTGAGCTTCGGCCGCCTTCAGGTCTGAGCGTTGCTCGAAGGCCTTGCGTAAGGTGTCCTCAAAGACAAGCGGCGTGGACGGCGCGAACGGAATAGTATCCGAGACATCGTATTGCTCGCTTGGCGGAAGGCCGGTCAAGCGGGCAAGATTGATCTTCTGCTTGGCCAGATCATTCTGCAGTGACACCAGCCGCTGCTTCTGCGTGAGTTGCTGGACCTCGCTGCGGTCGACGTCAACCTGCGCGACCACTCCCGCGCTCCGCTGCTGCGATGTTTGCTGAAAAAGAGCGGTGGCGGTCTCCAGTTGAGCACGGGCCGATTCGACGCGCGCCTTTGCGGCAATCACCTGAAGGTAAGCGCCGCCCACAGCCAGCACGACTAAATCCCGGGCATCGCGCACCGATTGTTGGTTGGCCCGGACAACCTCGGATGCAGAGCGGTAGTTACTGAGCGCTGCGCGATCGAAGATGGTCTGCGTGAGCCTGGCTCGAAGGTCAAAAAAATTGAACGGCCCCACGATGCTGGGAAAGCTGGCGCCGGGGATCGGAATACTGATTCGAACACCGTTCGCCCTCAGATTGAGTTGTTCCACGGTTTCGGCCAAACTGCCATTCAGGTTAGGCATCAGAGCGCTGCGCACAACCACGCTTTGTCCATGAGCCTGACGCACTGCCTGAGCCAGGCCCACCGGACCCAGGTTGTATTGAAGGCCGCGCTGAATGGCTTCCCGCAGAGATAGGCTGCCGGAGAATGGGGTGGCCGCAGTGCTGCGGGCGCTTCCCGCAAAGGGACCCTGAACCTGAATCACCGGATTCACAGTATTGACGCTGGTGGTTATTCCCGGAACCGGGGACTGCGTAGCGGTGACGGAACCACTCTGGCCGGCCTTTCCCGAAAGAGGAAGCTGGTTTGCCGTTGCGCCCTGTGATGGGCTTCCCGTAGCTCCCAGCTGGGCGGATGCGGGGGGAACCAGCAGGCAGACCAGGACCGCGGCGAATGCTCGAATCTGACTTAGAACCTCACGTGCCTGAGTAGACATGTCTCTGAATCACACCTTTCGTATGTAGCAACTAGCAAGTGGCAAATGGCAATTGGCTTTCAGATCATTCCATCAGCTCAATTGCTTTCTGAAACGCCACACACTCAACGAAACCAGCACTACCGTAAATCCGAGCAGAGCCAGGAAATTGGGCCACAGGTCGGCGAAGCCGGCGCCCTTCAGCAGGCCGGCCCGCGCGATGGTGGCGAAATGATGAATCGGGTTGATCACGGTTGCAGGCTGAAGCCAGTGCGGCATGGCTTCCACAGGGTTCAGCGCTCCGGAAAGAGAGACCAGCGGAGGATTGACGAAAAAAGCAGTCAGCTGCGCCTGCTGGGTCGACTTGCTGAAAGTGGCGATCACTGTGCCCAGGCTGATTCCGGAAAGGATGCAAAGGACGCCGCCAAAGAACAGGAATAACAGCTTGCCGTGAAAAGGCACTTGAAACACAATCTTGAGGACTGCCAGGGCCAGCAACATCATGGCGCAGAGAAGCACGAATAAAGGCGTAATCTTGGCAATGATGATTTCTGTGGTGCTGGCCGGAGACATGAGCAATTGCTCAATGGTCCCGGCCTCTCGTTCCCTGACCATGGCGGCAGAGGCGATCAGCGAGCTGTTCAGAATCAGGAGCAGCCCAAAAACACCGGTGACGATGAACCAGGAATCGACCAACCCCGGGTTGTACAGAAAAGCCGGCATCAAGCTTACCTGGCCGCGGTGACTAACCCCCGCAGCCGCAATTTGAACGCTCGAGTGAATGCCCTGGGCCCGCAGGTTGGCGTTGTAACTCTGAACGACTCCCTGAGCGTAGGCCTGGCTGATGGTGCCGGTGTTGGCGTTAATGGCATTCAGCAGAAACTGGACCGTTGTGGGGCGGCCACGATGCAGGTCACGCGCATAGTCGTAAGGGACAACCACGCCCGCATCGAGCCTGGCCTGGCTGATGGCGCTGCCGAGTTGGTTCACGGAATCGTAGTAACCCGCAAGACGAAAACTCTGGCTTTCCGTCAAGTTGGCAATCAACTCGCGGCTCTCCGGCGTCCGGCTATCGTCCACCACGCCCAGGCGCATGTTCGATACGGCGGCGCTCAGAGCAAAACCGAACAACGTCAACTGCAGGACAGGCGGAAGGATGAGGGAGATGGCCAGACGGCGGTCGCGCCGGATCTGGCCGAACTCCTTGCGGACCAGAGCGCGAACACGGTGATTGAAGATGCTATTGAGAAAATCTTTCATGGACTAAGCCTTCAGTTGCATACGCCGCATGCTGCGCCATGCGTTGGCGTAGAAAAGCAAGCCGATGACTGCAATGATCAAAACCTTGAACCAGACGGCCGGCCAGCCGCCGCCTTGCAGCAGAGCATCACGGACGATCTCGATGTAATAACGTCCCCAGACTATGTTCGATATCCAGCGCAGGCCCGCAGGTATGTTTTCGATGGGAAAGATCAAACCGGAGAGTAGATTCACGAGCAAAAATCCGCCAAAAGCGACAGCCTGCAGCGCCGCCGCCTGATTGGGGATGGTGGCGCCCACCATGGTTCCGAACGCGGCCACGCAAAAGACGTAAAGAATAGTGGCGATGAAGAAAGGCGTTGGATCACCAGCCAGGGTCAGGCCGAAATAGGTGAGGAGAAAGACCATCATGATCACCCACTCCGCCATGGCTACGATCATGAATGCGAGGATTTTGCCCAGCAGAAACTCGTGCGCGGAGATGCTGGAAACATAGACTTGCAGTATTGTCTTCTGCTCACCTTCCCTGGCCATGGCAAGGGCCGCCAATAGCGGAGGGAACATGGAGAGGCCGAGCACAAAGATGCCAGGGCCATAAAACTTCTTGGATGAGAGTCCGGGGTTGTACCAAAGTCTGATTGCGGTCTGTACGGGCGGGGAATTTTTTTCGCCCATGGTATGACGGTTGTAAGCCTGGGTAACCTGCGTGGCATAACCCGCGGTCAGCTTGGCGGTGTTGGCATCGGCCGCATCCACCAGCAATTGGACGGAGGGGTTGCTGCCGCGCGCCATTTCCCGGCCAAAGTGAGCAGGAATAATCAGAGCTCCGCGCGCGATGTTGCCAATCAGGGCTTCTTCCGGTTGCCGATTTACCGGCCAGGAGACAACTTCGAAAACAACGGAGGCCCGGAAGGCATCAATGAAGTCACGGGAGGCTGCGGAGTCATCCAGGTCCTGAACCACGATGGGAAGATGGTTTACGGTGAGCGCGTAGGCGGTGCTCAGCAACAAGAGCAGGACGAGCGGCAGTATCAGCGCCAGAGTCAGCGTACGCCAGTCGCGCACGATCTGAGTCAGCTCTTTGCGGGCCTGGGCAAAAATTCGCCTCATACAAGTTCCCTTTCAGTCTTCCGGGGCCGCCAATCCCTGTTCGCGGGCCTTTTCTACGACGCTGATAAACACATCTTCCAGAGAGAAATGGGCTTCGCGAATATTCAGGACATGGATACCGCCAGCGGCGAGCCACTCGCGCAACTGGCGCTCTGCATCTTGCGCACTCTCATCCGTAATGACGTGAAGGCGATCACCGAACAGCGATACCCGCCAGCGATGCAAATAGTGTTTCAAAAGATCTGCCGCGGATTGGGGCCGGTCCACGAGAAGCTCCAGCAGGTGGCCCGGCTGGCCGCGCTTGATGCCGGTCGGGGTGCCTTCGGCGACAAGCTGGCCTGCGGCCATGAAACCGAGACGGTTGCATTGCTCTGACTCTTCCAGGTAATGCGTGGTGACCAGGATTGCGGCGCCAGCATCCGCCAGATGGTTGATCATGCGCCAAAAGGCGCGGCGAGCCAGGGGGTCGACACCGGAGGTGGGCTCATCGAGAAAGAGCACGCTGGGCTCGTGCATAATGCAGGCCCCGAAGGCAACACGCTGTTTCCAACCTCCGGGCAGGCTGCCGGTAATCTGTTCCTGCTTGCCTTCGAGTCCGGAAAAAGACAAGACCCATTTTATTTTTTCCGCGCGCTCCCGCGCCGGCACGCCATAGACCCCGGCGAAGAACTCCAGGTTTTCCCGGACCGAGAGGTCGTTATAGAGCGAAAACTTCTGGGACATGTAGCCGATCTGCTGGCGAATACCCTGGGAGCGCAAGTTTCCGCGCTCTCCGGTCAACTCCATGCCGCCGATGGTGGGTTCGAGCAGTCCGCAGAGCATTTTGATGGTGGTGGTTTTGCCTGCGCCGTTTGCCCCGAGCAGGCCGTAGATCTCGCCATAACGGATGTGCAGGGTAACATCCTTGACCGCGGTGAATGAGCCAAACTGCTTGCACAGGTTTTCAGCGCCAATTGCCACCTGTCCCTCACGATGCGCGTGCGGGCGGCGGCCGGGGAACGGCACGGGCCTGGGTTCTTCACCCAACGCGCGGAGGCTGGCGACAAAGACATTCTCCAGTGTGGGCTCATCGATGTGAATGTCTTCGATCGGGAGCTGCAACCCGCGCATTGTTTTCTGCAGGACCGCTTTTGCCTCTTCGGGCGAATGGGCCAGCACATCCAAACGGTCGCCGAAGCGCTGCACGTCTACAATTTCTTTCTCCGGACCGCTGAGGGCGGAGAGCGCTTGTTCCGCCTTGCCCAGATCCCGGGTGCGCAATTCGAGGCGCTTGGCTTTCAGGCCAGCCCGCAGCTCTGCCGGAGTCCCCAACTGCTGAATTTCACCCGCATGCATCAGCGCTACCCGGTGACATCTTTCCGCTTCGTCCAGATATGGAGTGGCAACCAGCACCGTCAAGCCATCCGCAGCCAGGTGGGCCAGCGCATCCCAAAACTCGCGGCGTGAAACCGGGTCGACGCCGGTGGTGGGCTCATCGAGAAGTAAGACTTGCGGCTGGGGAACAAGCGCGCAGACCAGCGCGAGCTTCTGCTTCATGCCGCCGCTCAACTGTCCGGCCAGACGTTCGGTAAAACGATCCAGGCCGAAGCTTTCCAGATAGCCGCGGCTGCGGGCTGCGATCTCATCGCGGGAGACGCGGCGCAAATCGCCGGTGTAGCGGATGTTTTCAGCGACCGTGAGGTCGGGATAGAGGCTGAAGGTTTGGGTGAGATATCCGGTGTGCTCGCGCGCTTGCCGGGCCGGCCAGCCGAACACTTCAACAGATCCGCTGGTGGCCTCCATAACTCCCGCGAGTATCTGAAAGGTGGTGGTCTTGCCCGCACCGTCCGGACCGATCAGGCCAAAAATCCCGCCTTTCCTTACCTCAAAGCTGATTCCACGAACGGCCTCGACAGCCTGATAGCGCTTCCACAGGCCAGTCACGCGAATGGCTGCCTGTGTGGAAGCGCCCGCATTATTTTGGAAGACCGCGGGTTCCTGAATCACGGTGGTCATTTTCGCCACTTGCCTTCCGGCCATTGATCTCCGGTGACCAGAATCTCGCCATCCGCGGGCATGCCCGGCTTGGCATATCCCACAGCGCCCTTGAGTTGGAGCTTGAGCCCAACCACTTGCTTGACACGGTCATCGCGGAAGTATGTGTTTTCGGGAGTAAACGTGGCTTGCGGGTCGATCCGGGAAACATAGGCGTCGATCGGCTGTTTGGTATTGGAATCCAGATAAACGTGGCCAGGCTGGCCCACTTTGACTTTGCCAATTTCTCCCTCAGCCACGAAGCCTCGGAGGTACACTTTGCTCAAATCCAGAAGGGTCACGATGGCAGTACCGGGAGCGACTACTTCACCGGGTTCAGCGGTTCGTGTGACGACGGTGCCATTGAAAGGAGCGGTAATAATGAGGTCGTTCTGGTTCTCCCGGGCTTCAGCAAGCTGGGCGCGAGCCTGCTGGGTGGTGGCGTTGGCGCTGGCAATTTCCGCTCCCTGCTGGGCAAGCTGCATGCGAACTGCGGCAACGCGGCGCCTGGCGGCCGAGACTGCGGCTGCCTGCTGATCGGCGGTTGTCTCCGCCTGCTTGCCCTGACGCTCTGAGACGGCCCCTGATTTAGCCAGCCGCGTATAGGCCTCCTTATCGAATAATGCAAGTTGATAAGAGGCCTCCTGCTGGGCCACTTCCGCCTCGCCTTGCCGGAGCTGCTCCTGGAGCACAGCAATCTGATCCTGGGCCGATCTGGCCCGGGCTTCAGCCTGTTGAAGGGCGGCGCGCGCCTGGTCCTCGCGAGCACGAATCTGCAGATCGTCAAGAACAGCAATGGTGTCGCCCGCTTGCACTGAATCACCTTCACGCACGCGAATCTCCAGAATGCGACCGCTGGTCTTGGGCGCGATGGCGGAGTCGTCACCCTCAATGCGCCCGCTCAACAGAACTATGCTGTCCGGTACGGGAGGCGTGGAAAAGAATGCCTTCCAGATAGCAAACCCGGCGCCCGCAAGCACCGCGAGCAATACCAGAAAGATAATCCCGCGACGCGAGCGACGCACAGGCCTGCCCGGAGGCGGTTGCAGTTGCGGCCCCTGCTCGCTGGGCGCTGGATGATGTTCAATTTCCGGAACCTGTTTAAGTACGCTCATAATTTCTTTCCTCTTGTGCCGTTGCCTGTTCCGTTTTTTACTTCCGCCGCACCCGGTTCCCTGTTTCCAGCAACTTGCACTCTCGCTTCTGCCGCTGCCCAGAAATCACGAAACGTGTCTTCCAGCCAGGCATGAAGGTCGCCCTGCGGCTGCATGGCCCAGAGCAGCAGAGTGCCGAGCACGCTACGTTGAAATGTCATGGCCAGCTCAACGGGTTTCCGGTCGCGCCGAATTTCCCCGTGCTTCTGACCAAGAACCATCATGGCGGCCAAGGTCTCACGCCCGCGCGCCATGTTCCCCCTGACCAGTTCACGCACCTCATCATTGGAGATGAATGCCGCCATCAGACTGCGGGTGAGGGCCTGGCTGCGTCCAGGTTCTTCGGCGATGCGGTGAATCAAGCGATGCAGCACATCCTGGATGGAAGCATTGCCGGCCTCCGCCTCATGCCGCGCTGCCACAACTTTTTCAATCTGCTTTTCCGAAAGGACGGTGAGCACATGTTGCTTGGTGGGGAAATAGTTAAAGAATGTGCCCTGTCCAACGTCCGCGGCTTCCGTGATTTCCTCAGTGGTGGTTTCGAAAAATCCGTGCTCAGCGAAGAGCCGCATGGCGGCGCGAAAAATCTTTTCCCGCGTCTCAACCCGGCGGCGTTCCCGGCGGCCCGGCGCGGTTTGTTTGGCGTGCTTTTGCAGCGTGGTCATTTAGACGTAAGTCAATCAGAGCATATGATTATTACTCAATTATGAGTATTAATCATTAATTATTGGACGTGGAGATACCGACTGTCAAGTGTTGGTGGCACCGAAAAAATTTGCCCCGAGAACGGATTTAGCGTTCCCATGGACTTGAGCATAATCCTTCGCAGCGATGGCCTGGGCACGCAGCTCCCGCGCCACGCAGGGATGGTCAAATTTTGTCAATTTATGCCGGTTGTCCACTCGTCCCGGCTGCCACTTTGCCGTTAAAATTGACTGCACTGGATAGAAAGATTTTGGAGTTTGTCGTTTTTCAAGGAACCTGCCCAGCCGCTATGCTCATCTAAGTAACGGCAGGAGTGAGCTAATAATGAAGACTGCCCTGGCAGTGATCGTACTATTCTCGTTGGGTCTGGATTTGGCCGCCCAGTCCAGAAAGCCGGCCGCCGATGGCGCGCCTCCGCAAACATTTGCGCAGGCGGCGGGCCAACCGGCTGGCCCCAATCTGAATGCCATTCTTTCTACCCTGCAACAGACCATCCAAGCAGCTAACGGCGATCTATCCCGGCTGCGCATTGAAAGATGGAAGGCCGAAGGAACGGAGAAACAGCAATTGCAGCGAATGGCTGAATCGTTGCAGAAAAACATCACCATGGCGCTTCCCGGACTCATCAGAGATGCTCAAGGCGCTCCCGGCGCCGTCTCCAGAACATTCAAGCTCTACGACGATGTGACCGTGGTGTATGAATATCTGAGTTCTCTGGCGGATGCAGCCGGGAGCTACGGCAAGAAAGAAGAATACGAGCCCCTGGCCAATGACGCTTCCGCTTTAGAGGCTGCGCGCCGAAGCCTATCCGGGTATATCGACCAGGCGGCCAATGCTTTGGAAACTCAGGCGCAAAAGCCAGCCCCAGTGCAGCAGACCCAGACTGTTCAGCCGCCTAAGAAGGTAGTGATTGACGACGACCCCGCTCCCACCAAAAAGACAAAAAAGAAGAAGGCTGCTACTCCGTCTACTCCGTCGTCCTCGTCTTCGTCCGCATCCTCGCCTCCGCAGTAGGTGTTTGCAGCCAGCTATGTGACAGGGGACAGCCCCGCCACGGTTTTGAGCGGATTGAACGAGCTGTGACTGGCGGGAGATTGCCAAAATCGCCGCAATTGCCCCGCCGCGGCGGGCCAAAATTGAAAGGCAGCGGCAGAGACAGCTATTTTTGTGAGACAACTCCCTGTGCTTCAAGGCAGTACAGCAACCCCTGGAGATGATCTAGCGCGGGAAGCCGGGGCCCGCTTTCACTGCTTCACATTGCGCGCTGTGGCGGTTGCAATGCGCTCCGATCAGGAGCAGCCACTGGTAGCAGTCCAGGTGGCCGAAGACAAAATGAGGCATGAAGTGATGCCGTAGGTCCACGTTGGCCGCGCTGGTGAAATCGCGCGTGTGCTGTCGGGCGGTCTCGAATTCCCGCGACAGTTCTTCCGCCGGCCAGCGCAAAGTGGGCAATGTATGCGCCGGCGCCTGGACGGGCGACACCACGGTCCCAACCTTCCTGATCAATTCTCCGTCTTCGATCTCACATTGCCGGGACAAATCAGGAGGCTCCTGCAAGAGCCTGGCAACGGCGCCTACCAGGCGTTTCTCCACCACGATGAGATGCTCCACGTTCTCGGCAATCGACCAGCGGCCCGGCTCCGGACGGTAAAGAAGCTGATCGCGCGAAAGTTCGTGCAGGATGGAGAGCAGGCGTTCGCGCGACTGGTCCAGTTGAGTTAAGGCAAACTCGCGTTCTGCTGGGGTCATGGGAGACCAGGGAAAAGGGTACCCGCCACGGCGGGCCTTCGGCAACAGCAAATGCGAAAACATCGACCGCGGAGGCACAGAAATACTGAGAACGCACAGAGAAAAGTATTACTGCTTTTGAAAGACGTATTTGATTGAGCCGGCGTCCAGAAGGAGTTCTCCGGTATCGGCTACGGATACCAGATTTCCGCACCATGGAGGAGTGGTCATGGACAGCAGATGTCTGCCATCATACAGAGTTTCCGATCCTAGAGCGCTGGCCCAAGTGTCGAACTGGATCCAGTAGTTGTCTTCTTTCTTGATGATCCGGGCGCTCCCCAGTTCTTCGCTGCGATACAGTCCCAGTACCGCGTCGATCCAGGCCATGGATACCGGATCAGTGGCTACACCAGAATTTGTTCTCGCCGTCCATGCCCTTTTCTTGATTGCTCCGTCCAGAATTTCTTCTGCCTTCGACCCTGCGCCAAGCACGAGATCTAACACCCGCTGGCGGATAGATGCCACCAAGCCGACCGCGAGGCCCTGGTTGGTTAGCAAGACGACGCCGAGGCCCTTCTCAGGAATGAAAAACAAGTCACTGGAGAAGCCCAGGGTATTTCCGCCATGATGAATCACGCGCGGTCCAGACTCCTCCGAAACGAACAGGCCCAAACCGTAGGAGAGGCCCGGAGCAATTTTGGTGTTCTTTTTGCGCCGTTCAAGAAGCGACTCCTCCGAGACCAGCCGGGTCCCCTCCGGCATGCAGCCATTCCCCAGTTCCAACATCAGGTATCTGGCCATGTCGTGTACGGTTGACCATGCGCCCCCAGCGGGCGAGAGGCTGTGGCAGGTTTTCTCCAACTCGAGAGAGATCGCCGTGGGACAGCCGGCCACATCGTTGGCGTGAGGCAGGGCTGCCTCGCCTTGCAATGCCGGTTCCGGGCGCAGAAAAGTATCATTCATCCCGAGCGGCCGGAAGACAAAGTCCGTCATCGCGGTTTCGAAGGCCTGTTCAAGAGTGGCGTCTGGAGCGACGGCCCTGGCGGCGGCATAGCCTCCCGCGGCAAACAGGTAATTGGAGTAGTAAAACACCTCGCCAATCCCTGTGGTCGGTTGCATCTTTTTCATTTCCGCCAGACGCGCCTCCGGGTTGCTGCCGGAATACCTAAAGAGAAACTCGATCCGCCTGGGCATCCCGACACAATTTGAAGCGGCATGCCTCAGCTCGAGCCGTTGCGTAATCTCGTGGTCAGCCAGCACAAATTCCTTGAGCAGCGCCACGACTGGTGTAGACCAATCGAGTTTTTTCTGATCGACCACCCTGGCCATCATCAGGGTGGTCAGGGGCTTGGTTGCCGAGCCGATCATGAATCGGGTCTGCACGGTTACAGGTAACGGGTTGGTGACGCTCCGCACGCCAAAGGCTTCCGCATAGACAATGCCGCCACCCTGCACCACGGCGATGGAGAGCCCAGGGGTCTGCAGCGCAGTCATCGCAGAAAGGACAAAATCCCTGAGTTGCAGGCTATGCTCTCCGGTCCACGATTGGTCCTGGTGGTTTCCCATGAATGATTCGTAACTCGAGGCGAGGCTCCGGCAATTATCAGGGTTATATGCTATAGTGCGGTCTTCCCCTAAAAAACCTTGGAGCCCTCATGTCGAAATGGGAGAAATTCTACAGCATTGAGCCTAGCTGCTGGCAGCAAATCACCCCGTCTGGGGCAAGCAACCCAATCTGGTTGCTTGATAAGAGTTATACGTCACAGTATTACCCCGGAGTCTATCACTCAATCCTTCGTGACGGTGATCCGTTTCAGAGGACGTGGAATGTCTGCCGGTTCAATAAAGTGGCCCCGATTGGAATGATTGAACTGACTATCCGCAGCTCCCGCACGAATTTTCGGGATTATTATGAAATCACTTTAAATCCTCTACATATGGGAATTGTGGGCTTTCCGCCGAGAGAGATCCCGCGCTTTGATGCAAGTAATTCAAACAAGACCGGCGCCGCTACCCTGCACTCTGGCGGACGATCCATTCGCATTGTGTCCCCCGACATTGATGAAGACATGTCCATTGATCTTGAGACCTTGCAGGTTACTTTGGCGGAATCCAGACAGGAACAGCAAGACCGCCTTTTACCGTGGACGCGCATGCTCTGGTGGTATGGCCATTTGCAGGAAGTCGACATCCAAGCCTTCCAGCGTCTAAGACCGCCGGTTCAAAACTATCTGAGGGGACCAAAGTACGCAGAGGCTGCTTCCCGGCTGAGTGAGATGCAGCTGAAGGCATGGCAGCAGGAAAAGCTCATGCCTTTCGAACTGGCCTGGTTGTGGAAGAATGAAATGCCGGAAGAGGTCACAAAGCTCGAAACCGTTTTGGACATGGTCAAGGATCCCCTGCGGCAGGCAAATCCCATCTATATGCCTGTGATTCCGAATCTGCTCAGGTTTATTACTCCTTCCAAGCTCGAGCTGCTCGATATGAAGGTGTTAATGACCATCGGAGCCGTCCGCGAACGTTGGCGGTTTAAAGCAAGAGAGTGGCAAAAACTCCTTCAGCGTAAGCCGGCTTTCAAAGCGTTGGCGGAGTCTCCCAATGGGCAACAGCTGGCCGCGCAGGACCCCGACTGGATTGCCGTCACGAACCATCCCCTGGCGCGGGAGGAAGAGGAAGAAGATATGGAGGCTTACCAGCACAGCAAGGGGGATTTCGGCCCAAGCTATCAGGAGCAAATGCGCCAGTCGGACGTGATGTTTAATACCATGATGGCCGGCATGATGCAGCAAGACCGGCAAATGACCATGATGCTGGGTGGCATGGGCCTGCCGGTAGGACCACCTCTGCAGATACCCACCTTGTCGAACCCGCTTTTACAGAAAGTCCCGGCACTCGCATGGAAGGTCTACCGGCCCTACATGATGTAGCAAAAAGGAGGAGTTCATGGCAGGGCCGTTTGCTTTTTATCAGCCATCACCATCCATGTATACCGGCTGGCTACCGGTGGGAACGGAGAATCTTTTTTACGCGGTTTCCGGCTTTGAAATTCGCGCTTTGCCGGCGCTGTCGCCGCAACAAAACCAGACTAGCGAGAGTCTGATTGCGGAGGTTCTCTACCGTTTCCAGATGTATCTTGTGGAACTGCACGACGCGGGCGTAAAGCGTTCCGTCGCATTGCAATTCATGGCCCATCCGGAGCAGGCGGTCATGGACTCGCGCGTTCGAATCTATATTCTCTGCCGGTCCGCGCACGCCGACCAAAATACCGCTCTGGCTGATGTGCAGGCCTTTGCCGTCCGGGCAGCGCATGGATTCCCCAAAGGAGAAACCTTTCGCTATGGCCAGCCGGTTTGGCTTTCCGCGCCTGCGCTTCAAACAGCACTTTTCACCGGTGCTGACGGCGTAGCCTGGGCGGATGTGGACATTGTGGAGCTGCGAAAGTTCGAAGACCGCCAGACCTGGTCTCGCCAGATCGCTTTACACTATGTTCCGCACCGCTATTGGCCGGATATCCGCCGCGACCCCTGGCTGGGGTTGATCGAAACCCTGGCTGCAGCCCCAACCATCTCCGCGATTCGCATTGAAGTCAATCCGCTACGGCTGGATCCCGAGACTGGGCTGGATCCGGTCGCCAACACTGCGCGCTGGTTTGGGGCCATCGGGGAGGATCTCGATCGCCGTCAGAGCCAGGGTGACCGTCAGAACCGTCCGGACGGAATCATGACTTCCGAGGCAGCCCGGTCCGGTGAAGTAGAAATGGCGGCCAGCAACGCCTCATTTGTGAATTACGTCCAGCGCGGGCGCCATGTCTACCAGAAACTTGTTGCGCACCGCGACCGCCTCCTTGGCATGCGTGTTGTGCTTGCGGCCCGGAGCCGGGTCCCGGACGCTCTCATCGGCGCCGTTCGCACTGCTCTGTCCTCGCCTGCCACGGATGATCCGGTTGGTTCTCTTGGGTGGGTCCGTCCCGAAATAGTCCGGCCTACGCCCGGCGAAGTTGTTTCGGCTTCCAGCAATCTTACGTTCCTGATTCAAAGGCGCTGGGGATTCACGCCTCCGAATCCGGCCATCGGAAATCTTGTAGACCTCCGTTACATTGTCACGGCGGAAGAGGCCGTGAGCTTGTTCCATTTGCCTGTCTTCAATCAGCCGGGGCAGACTTCCGCCCTCAGCACTTCGGATACTCCTTTTGTGATCCCGCCGGAATCATTGGCAGCCGACCGATTTAAGCCAACGGACCGCAAGATCCGGATAGGCTACCTGTATCAGCGCGAAGACTATCTCGGGCCAGATGAAAACGGCAAGGGCGGCCAGCCGTTTTACGTCACCACCAATGATCTGATGAAGCCCTCTTTGCTGGTCGGAGCTCCCGGTTCGGGTAAAAGCAATCTCGCGTTCGCGTTGTTGATCCAATTCTGGCGCGATCTCCAGATGCCTTTTTTGGTGCTCGATCCATCCACGGGAAATGAATATCGTCTTCTGCTGCGCGAGCCAAAATTGAAAACCGACATGGTCGTGTTCACAGTGGGAGATCGCAGCGGCTTCACGTTGCAATTCAATCCCTTCTCCGTTCCTCCCGGCGTAACCATTCGCAACCATACCACGCGCATTCTGGCCGCCTTTCAGGCCGCAATGGCGATGCCCGATCCCGTTCCCTCCATCTACGACGCCGCTCTCGAACGCCTTTATTGCGATGAGCGCTACTGCGGCAAGGGTCGCGCGCAAAGCATGGATGACAAAGGCACTCCCGGCGCTGCTGCCCCTACTTTGTCCGATTTCGCCCGCGCCATTCACGATGAGCTGAATGAAAATGCTTTGACGCTGTATAAGGGATCGGCTGAGACCATCGGCATCATCCGCGGCGCAAGCACCGTACGCATTGACGCGATTGGCAAGAAGCTGGGCTACATCCTGAATACGCCCGCCAATAACACTGAATTTTTCCAGAAACTGTTGCAGCGCCCGGCAGTGGTTGAGCTGGGCGCTTTGGGCGACACCGCCAATATCGCCCTGCTCATGGCGTTCATGGTCTCCCAGCTCTCCGGCCACATTGAATATCAGGCCCGGCAAATGGAAGCCTCCGGCAAAAAACGCGAGCACGTCATGTTGATTGAAGAAGCACACCGGCTGCTTGCCGGCGGGCAGACAGAAGGAGTCGGCGGCAAGAGCGCCGAGGACCTGAACACCATGCTTGCCGAAATACGGAAATTCGGGCAAGGCATTATGATCCTCGACCAGCGGCCCAGCAGCCTGGTAGGCGGCGTCATGGACAATGCCTATATCAAAATCCTCACGCGGCTCTCGGATCGCGTGGGGTTCGAGCGATTGAGCGATGAGCTGAATTTGAATGAGGCGCAGCAGCGTTTCGCGCATAGCCGCCTGAAAGTAGGCCAGGCAATCCTGCTGGACCGCGATGCCGGACAACCCGTTCTCACCCGGGCGGAAGAGATCAAATACAAAAGGCTTCCAGAGACGGAAGAACTCAAGCAAATGCAGGCCAATGCTCTGCAATGGGGACTTACTCCCGTTGAGGCCGTTCCCTATGTATCCCCTCGGCGTCAGGATGAGGAAGAGCCGGCGGGCAAAGCTCCACAGCCTGCTCCGATGGCAGCCAAGGAACCGGAAAAAGAAAACGCTCGCGAGTGGCTATCGGCTGAAATTGAGCGCAGCGTTCTGAAGGTCCTTGGTGATTTGCGGGAAGATTCGCATGTTTATTACGCGGTGAAGGAACTGCTTGCAATCCAGCGGCCTGACGTGGCCGGAGCCAAGGCAGCAGTACAAAAAGTTCTCCTGAATGGCCATGCGGCGCTTGATCCATTCCTGGCGGAAATATGGGAAAAAGCACAATGGGCCGCACTCTCCACAATTGCCGAGCAACGGTTTCCCCGGGCCGTGGAGCCAATTGCGGCAATGCGTCAGAATGCCATTCCGGCGAGTCTGCCTTTACGTTCGGCGGCTTCCGGCGCCAACTTCAACTCTGTCGGGCCGGAACACGAGAGCGCAGCGCAGAAGTGGCTGAAAGTTGTCATGGATCCTTTCATAAAGCGACTCACGGATATGGCTGCTACTTGCGCGGAGGATCCCACCCTGAAGAGCTCCGTTTTGCGCGCACTGCGCGCGAATCCCGCGGATCTGGGGACGGCGAAGCAGGCTGCTGCCGACAATCTGCAGCCGTTTCGTGGCCGGTTGGAAGGCTATATGCGCGTGATTTTAGATTCGCTTCCCTGGGTGATCGTCGGCGCCATCTCCGAACTGGAGGTTCCCCAAGAGATCAAAGCTGAAATTCTTCAGAGCATCGCAGGTAAGCCCGCTCAGAAGGCGCAGCCCGCACAAGTATGAATGGGATTGAGGCAATCACCGCGGTTGAAAAGGTGGAAGAGGAAGTCCCTAAACCCCCTCCGCCTCCGCCGCCTCCTCCTCCGCCACCACCTCCACCGCCGCCCCCTCCGCCTCCGCCACCAGAAAAGATCTATGTCGATCCCTTTGCCGCTGTAGATGCGGTTGAATCGGTCGGATCTTCCTCCTCAGAATCGAAGTGGCAAGAACGTTCGGCGGAGCTTCGCGCCCAGAGAGTTGCCGAAGATGAGGAACATGAAGCCAGACGCCAGGAAAATATCAAGGAGGATGAGCGACACGAGGAGCGCCGTCAGGAGCGGATCGATGCTGACAGGGAACGGCTGGATCGCCGCAACGCGCAGGACGATGCTGCCCATGAGGAGCGCCTCTACGAGGAGAAGATTGATCGCCGGCGAGATGAGGCTCAGGAATTGCGGACCAAAGAGCAGGCCGATTCAGAAGTCCGAGAGCAGAGGCAAGCCGACCATTTGCGCGAGGAAAATGCTGCGAAGCCGGCGGCGGCCGAGGCTCAAGGCGAGCGTGTAAAGGAATCAAGCGAGCGAGCGGAAAAAAAAACTGCTGTCAGTGATGCATTACAGCAAAAACTTGATGATCTCTGGGGCGAAGAGAGCCAGGCTGAGGCAGTGAAGACGCACGAAGAGAAAAATCCGGAACACACCGCTGAAGCGAAATCAATCGAAAAGCCGGAGCCTGAGGCCAAGACAAAGCCGATAGAGCAGATAGTAGAGGCCGGGACAATTGAGAAAGAAGAAAAAGCGGAGCCTGCCGGTGCAGAAAAAGCAGAGCAGAAGAAGCCTGAGCAGAAGCCAAAGGTAGAAGCCGAAGCCAAGGCTGTCGAGAAGGAAAAAGAACCGGAAGAGAAGGAGAAAGAGAAAGCTGAAGCCGCCGGTGCAGAAAAGGTGGACAAGAAGCAGGAGAAGGCGGAACGAGAGCAGAAGAAGCCCGCGGAGAAGCCGAAGGTAGAAGCTCAAGCCAAGACTGTCGAGAAAGAAAAAGAACCGGAAGAAAAAGAGAAAGAAACTGCTGAAGCCACCAGTGCGGAAAAGGTGGACAAGAAGCAGGAGAAGGCCGAACGAGAGCAGAAGAAGCCTGAGGAGAAGCCGAGGATAGAAGCCGAAGCCAAGACTGTCGAGAAAGAAAAAGAACCGGAAGAGAAGGAGAAAGAAACTGCTGAAGCCACCAGTGCGGAAAAGGTGGACAAGAAGCAGGAGAAGAAGGCGGAACGAGAACAGAAGAACCCTGAGGAGAAGCCCAAGGTAGAAGTCGAAGCCAAGGCTGTCGAGAAAGAAAAAGAACCGGAAGAGAAGGAGAAAGAAAAGGCTGAAACCGCCGGCGCAGAAAAGATGGACAAGAAGCAAGAGAAGGCTGAACGAGAGCAGAAGAAGCCTGAGGAGAAACCGAGGATAGAAGCCGAAGCCGAGGCTGTCGAGAAAGAAAAAGAACCGGAAGAAAAAGAGAAAGAAAAGGCTGAAACCGCCGGTGCAGAAAAGGTGGACAAGAAGCAGGAGAAGAAGGCGGAACGAGAGCAGAAGAAGCCTGAGGAGAAGCCCAAGGTAGAAGCCGAAGCCAAGACTGTCGAGAAAGAAAAGGAACCGGAAGAAAAAGAGAAAGAAAAGGCTGAAACCGCCGGTGCGGAAAAGGTGGACAAGAAGCAGGAGAAGAAGGCGGAACGAGAACAGAAGAAGCCTGAGGAGAAACCGAGGATAGAAGCCGAAGCCAAGGCTGTCGAGAAAGAAAAGGAACCGGAAGAAAAAGAGAAAGAAAAGGCTGAAACAGCCGGTGCGGAAAAGGTGGACAAGAAGCAGGAGAAGGCCGGACCAGAGCAGAAGAAGCCCGAGGAGAAGCCGAGGACAGAAGCCGAAGCCAAGGCTGTCGAGAAGGAAAAGGAACCGGAAGAGAAGGACAAAGACAAAGAAAAGGCTGAAGCTGCCGGTGCAGAAAAGGCGGACAAGGCGCAGGAGAAGGCCGAAACGGAAGAAGCAGAGGAGAAGAAGAAGTCTGCGGCAAAGGAAAAGGCGGCGGCTGAAGCCAAGGTAGTCGAGAGAGAAAAAGAGGCCGACAACAAAGCAAAAGAGAAGGCCGACGCTGCCAAAGCTGAAGAGTCGCGTAAGGAGCAGGAGACGGCGGAAGCAGAAGCCGGAAAGAAGAAGGCTGCGGCAAAGGAAAAGGCAGAGACTGAAGCCAAGGCGGTCGAGAGAGAAAAAGAGGCCGACAACAAAGCAAAAGAAAAGGCTGCGAAGGCTGAGGAGTCGAAGAAAGAGCGGGAGAAGGCGGAAGCAAAAGAAGCAGAGGAGAGGAAGAAGTCTGCGGCAAAGGAAAAGGCGGCGGCTGAAGGCAAGGTAGTCGAGAAAGAAAAAGAGGCCGACAACAAAGCAAAAGAAAAGGCTGCAAAGGCTGAGGAGTCGAAGAAAGAGCGGGAGAAGGCGGAAGCAAAAGAAGCAGAGGAGAGGAAGAACTCTGCGGCAAAGGAAAAGGCAGCAGCTGAAGCCAAGGTTGTCGAGAAAGCAAAAGAGGAGGACAACAAAGCAGTAGAAAAGGCTGCCAAGGCTGAAGAGTCGCGGCAAGAGCGGGAGAAGGCGGAAGCGGAAGAAGCCGAAAAGAAGAAGTCTGAGGAGAAGGAGAAGGCGGAAGCCGAAGACAAGGCTTCAGCAACGAAGGAAACGGTGGCAGAGAAGAAGGGGATAGAAACGGCGGAAGCCGCCGATGCCCAGGATCTGGAAAGGGCAGCGGCAAAGACGGAAGCCGCTGAAGAAGCCAAACCCAAAAAGAAGGCCGTCGAAACGCCTCCCACCTCAAAGAAATCTACAAAGAGCGCGGAGTCGAAAGCCTCAAAAGCTAGTCAGGGAAATACTCCGCAGAAGGAACGCTCCAAAACGAGGCGCCGGTCCAAACTGGAGATGCGGGAAGAAAATGTTCTGGATAATCTCTACCGCGCGAAGCCCGGAACCAGCGAGCATCAGGAGCTGGAGCAAAAGTACAACGAGGTGCGGAGGCTGCGCTTGAAGCAGGACCCCGAGCAGTACGTGTATTTGCGGGACGTACGCCACGAATTTGAATTTGAGGAGCAATTCGACAGCCAGGGCCGCCGCACAGGTCTGGTTGCGCGCAATGCCGTCGACCCTGCCAGCCCCGATGGCGGTCGCTATCCGTTGCGGAACCCTGATACGGTGATCAACTGGCGCAGTACGCTCATCGGCGGAAAGTTGGATCAGAAATTGCGTACCAAATTGTCCTCAGGGACCGGGTATGATGCCGGCCACGTGATCGCGCTTGAATTCGGAACAGATCCCAATGAGCGGCGCAATATCTCGAATCAAAACGCCATGCAGAATGAGGCCCTTGGCACCTACTACCGTTTTGAAGGCAAGGCCGCTGCTCTCGCCGGACAAGGTTACAAAGTCGGCGTTGATATCGAAACAAGATTCACTCCGGAAGGACAAGAAAAGGGACGCAAGGTGACGACTTTTGAGCGTGATGAAGCCGGCCGTGCCAAGGCTGATACGACCGCAGTCACCGATTTCCTCAATACATCATCCCCCTTGACACGGCGGATCGAGAAGGGCGACTACCAAAAGGGCGATTCCCAAAAGCTCCGGGCGCAGGCTTGGGAGGACGCTCGTACGCGCATCAAAGAGCAGGAAGCATACGCCGGACTGTCAGTTGAAGAGCGTAAGGCCATGATCCGCCTGGTTCCTCCCAAAGAGAACACCCCGGAATAATCGCGCTGGGGCACTTTCCGCCGTTATGCTCCCTGTGCAGATCCCCACCTAAACCCCTTCGTTAGCATGATCGCGACACAGGCCAAGGCCAAATTCAAATCGCTGCGCATCGACAACGTCGGCGGTTCGGGCCAAAATGGCCCGGAACATCTTCGGCATGGAGACGAAAACCTCAAAAACCTTACCACTGGTGACAGGGATTTAATTGATCTCCACTGATTAAGCCAGAAAGAAAAGTTAAATTGGCTGCAACGCTGGATTTTTTCTCACGTTCTCTGCATTCACCCGCTAGTATTTGGGTGGAACGACACAATGCTGTGTGCGTGGTCAGGCGTCCGGGCTATGGCGCGTATAAAAATGCTTTGGCAAGGCGCTCACCGGTCTACTATTGACCTCCATCCGAACGGGGGCACGCGCGGGGCGACCAGTTTCTTCAGGTCATCCATAAGATTGGCCATTCCCTGATTCACGTTCTTGATCCATGGCGATATCAATCACGCGTGGTTTGATGATAGCCTCTCCAATCCAGTTCATATTCATTGTGCCGAAACATCCGGCTTGCGGGCAAAGATGTATGCCCGGCGGCTCTGGTACTCGACTTCCGGGGCGTATGGCTCGCGCTCGATGATTTCTTCAATGTGAAGCCCGGCGGCCTCCATGGAATGCCGGATTGCCGAGGGCTGAAAGAGAAAGAAATCCATGGAAATAGAGCGGCCCCACAGCTCCTGTTCGTGCAGCACTTCATCGCCAACGTGAAAGGCAAGCAACAGCAGCCCGCCGGGCTGCAGTACTCGCGCCATTTCGCGAAACACCACCGGCAGAGACTCCTTAGGAATATTCACAATGGCATAGAAGGCGGCGATCCCAGCGAGCGTTCCATCCTGAAGATCCAGAGCCATCATGTTGCCTTCACGGAAGGAAATGTCAGGGCTGAATTGCCGGGCCTGTTGCAACATTTGCGGAGAGAGATCCAGGCCGAAAACGGTTGCGCCCGCATCGCGCAGGTGGCGGGCGACATGACCCGGACCACAGCCCATGTCACACACGTCGCCACGTCCTGCAACTTGAACAGCGAAGCGATTGAGCAGTTCCCGGTCCAGCGGCTTGCCCTGCAGCTCGTTGAAGATCCGGCGCGCATACTCATCCGCCAGCCGGTCGTAGCTTTCACGAATGGATTGAGTGATCTTATCGGTCATTTATCAGATGTTCGAATGTTCAGATCTTCAGCGTTATTATGGATACGGCGATGACGACCTCGAACCAGCCTTCCTCCATTTTCCGCGTCCGGGCGCACAACACTGCCGCCGACTCCGAGAATAAAATTCATGACGACCGGGTCGCGGCCGCTTATGGGTTTCGCGGCGGCCTGGTGCCGGGTGTAACAGTCTATGGTTACATAATTCCGGCGGTGCTGGAACGACTCGGGCCCCGCTGGCTCGCATGTGGTGGCCTCAACGTGCGTTTCCACGCGCCTTGCTACGAGGGTGAAACTGTATTGGCCCAGTGTGACGGCGCGGCGGTGAGCGCGAAGCATGAAGACGGTTCGCTCTACGCCTCAGGTACAGTGACCATGGAGGAAAGCAGCGATGCAGGTGTGCCCTCCTTCCCGCTTCATCCATTGCCGGAAATGGAGTTGCGGCCCGTAGCCTCTTCTGCAACCATCCTGCCGGGAACACCTCTTGGCAGCATTTGCGCTCCGCTGGATGTGAAGGACACGGCCGCCATTCCCGAGCGTCTGCTGCGGATGGCCAATGAGATCCTGGTGCGAAACTTTCGCATGAGTCCGTGGATTCATGCCGGGAGCCATGTGCGTCATCACCGCCTGGCCGCCTGCGGGCAGGAGGTCACGGTAAGCGGCCTGATCCAGGAATGCTTCGAGCGCAAAGGGCGGAAGTTTGCTGTGGCGGGAATGGAAATGTCATACTCTTCCAGCCTTATAACAACGGTGCGACATACCTTTATTTACGAGTTGTCCGGATGAGCCGCCTTCATTTATTCGAATTTGAAGATCAGTCCTGGTTTCCGTCGCTGATTCGCGGCTTCATGACGGACTATCTTCACTTTACCGCGAGTCTGAATCCCGGGGCTTTCGAGCCGTTCTCAAGCAAAGTCAAAGAGGTCTTACAACAAACGGGCGAAACGACTTTAATCGACCTGTGCTCGGGAGGCGGCGGGCCGATCCCCCAGGTCGCCAAGATGCTCGCAGAAAAAGAACATTACGACGTCACCGTCTGCCTGACGGATCTTTTTCCAAACCTGGAGGCCTTTCAGAGAATCGAAGCCTCGATACCGGAAGTGAAATATATTTCAACTCCTGTCGATGCAACCGCGGTTCCATCAGAGCTCCGAGGGGTTAGAACTGTCTTCAACGCCTTTCATCACTTCGAAGCCGATCAGGCAAGGAAGATTCTGAGCGATGCTGTCAAAGCAAATCAGGGAATTGTGATTCTAGAACTTTTGAGCCGCTCGTTTTCCGCAGGGTTCTCCGTCGTCCTGGCCGTTCTGCTGATGTTCTTCCTCACACCGTTCATTCGCCCGTTCCGAGTTTCGCGCCTATTCTTCACCTATCTCGTCCCGCTGGTCCCGTTGTTTACGCTTTGGGACGGCCTGATTTCATGCTTTCGAGTCTACTCACTGGCCGAGTTGAACGAACTGACCAGTTCCATTCCGGTCCAAGACTATCGTTGGGCGATGGGCCAGCTTCCCCTGAAAGGCGGGCCTGGATTTGTAACCTATCTTATTGGGCAACCAATGCAGACGGCGAACCAGCAAGCCTCAAAATGAAGAACTGGCGCGCGGGCTTTTCGGTGGGAAGAGCACAAATGTAACAAGGTCAGCGCGGTCTGCGGAGGCTGACGCGGTACTTCGACGACAAGATGCCCGTTGGCGCGCAGATGGTCGTTGTGCTCAAAGCATTCGTCGAACGTCGCGTGTCGCTCGTCCTCGGTCATCCCTTCGAATTTTCCTGGCTCGATGTATCCCAAACACACGTATTTCATCCATTCCTCCCTGTTCCCCGTGACTCAGAGCTACAGCTCATCGTTCTGTTATCAGATTGTCGTTCGGGAGGCAGAAAATCGACAGCTTACTCTATTTTTTTATTTCAACTGCGTTCTAGCACCGTAGGAGTGTGTTTCTAGACAGGACTGACGGAGAGAATGATGGAGTGATGCGCAGCCGCACTCGTATTAAAAACAAAGGAATCCGCTGAAAACATAGCCCGCACGTTTTGTAACAACCGCACCTTCCGCAAGGGTATAACCCATGAGTTAGCGCGGCTCGGCTCGCTTGACACTGAAACGCCGACCCTTAGTCTTATCCCGTTTCGGCGGCTTGACCTCGGCGGCGGTGTTTCCCAGCACAGCCTCTTGGCGCATGAGTTCTGCGGCTTTCGGCAATTCGACTTTGTCGAACAGAATACCCAGATCCTCAGAATGAGTCATGACGAATTCCCATTGTTCGGGACGCATATCTTCGGGCGACACAAACACCGCTGGTATCGGAAGTCCAACGTTCATAGCAGCAGTAGCTCTGTGGCAGCCTGTAATACCCTCGTATCTGTATCCGCCATCCTGCTTGATCTTGGCGACCACAAGTGGTCGTCCAATCCAATCGCCGTCCTTCATGGACTCCTCAAGTCGCTTTAGCAAGTTTTGATCGGTCACCTTGTGCCTCGGTTCAAGTTTGTCGATGCGGCCATCTGGCTCTACCGCCTCTTCCATTGCACATCACCCCCACAAAACTCTACCGCACGATGAGTCTAAGACCCGTTCCACCAGAGAAACTTGTCGAAAACTCGCTCGTGAAACCATCTCTTGCGGACGACAGATTTTAGTCCCCTCTTCGCAGAGCCATTAGGAGAGAAATCCTTAATGCTGCCATTGCCTAGTGTGAGGCAGGCCGACTGTATTCGTGCTTGGTATTTCAGAAACTCTAGTTGCCAAGCATCTCTATAACTCTTGTAAGTCGTTCCGGGGGTTGCGTTCAACCTAGTCAAGCATGTCTTCGCCCTATCGTCATAGATCACGACTGGCGTTCGACGACAAATCCACAAGAACTTTGAAGCTGCAGAGATCAGATTTTGGGGTTTGCCATTCTTCTGGTAGATCAAACCGAGGCGGCTGGCTAAGTCGCTGACCGTCTGATCGACGTTCGCAGGCGTGATGACGTTACCCAGCGCTACGTCCAGTTCGTTGAGGGCTTTGTCGAGTCTTTGGGAGCCATCCCACTTCCTTGAAAATGATCTGATGACCTGATAGTACGTTGCCGCTCTAATGGTATTCGAGGCGACGTACTTGGTCGCCGTGTCCCTCCGTCATTTCGAGGCACCCCCGGCTTGCCGGGGATGCGGAGAAACCTTGCGGTTCCTCTCTGCATTGCGTTGTCCTTCCTGAGGAAGACCCTTCACGTCATACCAACCTTCGCTCAGATCTTTCCACTGCGGATTCATTGTTTCTATCAAAGCATTCTTCTTCTCCCGTCGCCATGCCTTGACTTCTTTTTCCCGAGCAATGGCTTCTCCGATGTAGGCAAACGACTCGTAATAAACCAGGCGATGGCACTTATATTTCTTCGTGAAACCATCCAAAATGTCATTCTTGTGCTGAAACACGCGATCAGACAAATTATTCGTAACGCCGGTATAAAGTGCCCGCCGTGAACTGCTCGATAGCATGTAGACCCAGGAGTACTTGTCCAACAACCCTGGCGGCTTCTCCGGGATATGAAGAGCTGACAATTTGACTGACATTTTTGTTATTTCATTAGAGCACAAGGTCCCTCCGATCCACCCGCGCGGGTGCGCGGGTGGGCCCTCGGGATGACGAATTTTTGGGCAAAGCTGCCCCGCACTCCACCGCGACACTTCCGGATTCTCCGCTAAACAGCTTTGCCAATGGCGAATGCTTTGCGTAGCGCAGACTTCCAACTCGCGCTGAATTGTCTGGAGACTTCGGCATCCGGCACGAGGCGGTCAAACCCATGAAAGGCGCCACGCACGACCAGGAGTTCGGCTGCGACTCCGGCATGGACGAGCCAGCCGCGCATACTCCATGTCTTCTTCGACGAACAGGTCAAATGGAGCCGACGCCGATCTAGGCAGGCGGCAAGGCCGGCGACGCCGGCAAGGCTCGCTGCGTGGCCGCCGCCCGCGCTCTCACCGCCCACGGCAATCCTGGAGCGATCAATGCCGAGTTCCGCCGCATGGGCATGGGCCCATTTGAGCGCAGCGTAATTGTCCTCAAGCGAGCCGGGATAGCGCGTCTCCGGAGCCAGCCGGTAGTCAACCAAGACGACGCAATGGCAATCCGTGGCGACTCGGGTTGCATCGCTTCGCCCTCGACGGACGGGTGGTAGATGCTGGTGCGGTGAATCGCAACCAAGTACTGCGGCATAATTTCTCCCGGCTCATGTCTCCTCCTCTTTCTGTTACGCCGAGTTCAGCGTGCAGTATTCTTTCGCCGGCGCTGCTCACTTGCCTTCATCAATTCATTCATGTCCGCCGCTGGCCGAATCTCGAAGATGTTGCCATACGTCAGAGCCGGATGCCGGCCGATGAGCTGTACAGCATGATTCATGTCCCTCGCCTCAAGGACGAGAATGCCGCCGAGATGTTCTTTGGTTTCGGCATAGGGGCCGTCGGTGGTTGCCACCTTGCCGTTCTTCCAATACAGGGTCAGGGCGGTCTCCGGCCCCTGAAGCGCTTCTCCACCAGCCCAGTGCCCGCTGGCGCGAAGATGGTCGTCGTAATCAAAGCATGCGTCGAACATGGCGTTTCGCTCGCTCTCCGTCATGCCATCGAATTTGCCTTTGTCGTAGTAGCCAAAACAGAGGTATTTCACTGTTCTTCTCCTCTTCCTTCCATGTGGGAGCCGGCGGCGTAGCTTCGCGCCGGCTCGTTCATCTTCCATCTTGTCACTAAGGCGCGTGTTCCGAGGCCGCAGTGGCCAGGTTGTTTACTCGCTTCCGCCGGGTCCTTGTTCCGGAGCGGGGTAGAAAAGAAGCTCGCGCACCTCGCCGGGCACATCGCAGGCGATGGCAGCTTTCTTCGCCCATGCGAGCGCCTCATCCATATTGGCGGCTTCCAGTATCCAAAATCCGCCCATGTGCTCCTTGGTCTCGGTGTACGGTCCATCGGTGATGAGCACCTTGCCGTCGGGCTGCTTTCGCAGCGTCTTTGCGTTGGCGGACGGGGAAATGCCGCAGGCGAACTTCCTTACGCCGGCAGCAATCAATTCGCGGTTGAGCGCGTGGATCTCTTCGATCATCGCTTCGGTTACGGTGGACGGGTCGAAGTCGTCGGGGAGGTAGTTACAAACCAGATATTGTGGCATGATTTCTCCATTCTCCTGTAACGGTCTTTATTTTTTAGTCTTTAGGCGGGCCGGTTGCCCTGCCTTCACGATATAGTCGAACGGCCGGACAGGGATTCGACCAACCGCCCTGGAAATTTTTCTTCCTCCCTGTTTCTTCGTTTCTTCCCATTTGTTTTTATTTCAACTGCCGAATCCGCTCCTGCAGGAATTGCCGCTCTGGTTCCTGTTGGGTCAGTTCCAGAGCTTTCTCATACGAAGACCGAGCCTCAGCTATCCTGCCGAGCCTGCGGCACATATCCGCACGGGCTGAATGCGCCAGGTAATAATTCGCCATTTCGCCATGTTCCAACACCGCGTCGATATGCGCCAGGCCGGCCTCTGGACCTTCGCACATGGCAATTGCCACGGCACGATTCAGCTGTACAACCGGCGAAGGCTGAATTCGTAACAATCGGTCGTAAAGCGCGGCAATCTGCCGCCAGTCGGTCGCCGCGACGGTTTCCGCCTCCGCATGAACGGCCGCAATCGCAGCCTGCAACGTGTAGGAGCCGAAGCGGCGGGACTTGAGGGCTTTCTCCACCAATGCCACTCCCTCGGCGATCTGCTCCCGGTTCCAGAGCGAGCGGTCCTGATTCTCCAGCAAAATCAGCTCTCCGGCCGGAGAGGTTCTGGCGGCGCGGCGGGATTCCTGCAGCAACATCAGGGCAAGCAGCCCCATGACTTCCGACGCCATCACTTCCGACACCATCACTTCCGACCCCATGATTTCCGACCCCAGGACTTCCGGCTCTGGCCGGAGTTCGACTAGCGTGAGTTCGACCAGCAAGCGGCCCAGTCGAATCGCCTCGGCTGTTAGCTCGGCCCGCGTAACCTCCGCTCCCGCCGCAGCCGAATAGCCCTCGTTAAAGACGAGATAGATGACCTGCAGCACCGCGCCCAGCCGCTCCGGCAATTCCTGCGGCGCCGGCACCTCGTAGGGAATCGGTGTCTCTCGAATCTTTGCCTTGGCGCGCACAATGCGCTGCGCCAGCGTACGCGGAGTGATGAGGAAGGCCTTTGCTATCTCCTCGGTTGTGAGCCCGCACACCTCACGCAAGGTGAGCGCAATGCGCGCTTCCGGCGCCAGAGATGGATGACAGCAGGTAAAAATCAGACGCAGCCGGTCGTCTTCAAGGCGATCATCCTCAAGGCTGTCCTCTTGATTGGACCTTTCCGCCGAACTCGATTGCGCTTCGAGATAGCGCACGAGCTCGTCTTGCGACGCATCAAATCTTGCCCGCCGGCGCAGAGTATCAATGGCTTTGAATCGGGCCGTCGAAATCAACCATGGCCGCGGGTTGCCGGGTACTCCACTCCCCGGCCACAGGCTCAGCGCAGCCGCAAAGGCTTCGTGCATCGCCTCCTCGGCAAGATCAAAATCACCGAGCAAGCGGATCAGAGTGGCCAGGATTCGTCCTGAATCCACGCGATAAAGGGAGTCGAGCAATTCGCGTACCTGCTCAGTGGAATGCTCGGACATGACGACGACCTTAGCAAACCCGCTACCCCCGAATCAATTGGGCAACGGCGAACCGATGATCGATGCAAAGTGTCCAGGTGAGTGACTTGTGAAATCTGGACAAAAACGAGACGGCCAGAATCAGGCTTCCGGGAATTCGCGGCGTTTATGAGATGGGTTGTAGGCACAGCCTTAGTTCTGTTGTCCGGAGATACCCCTGCGCGTGACCAGATAGACGGCAAAGCTTCCCAACCAATGTCCGCCTTCATAGTGCTCGCCGGTCACGGCGGCAAGCCCAGCGCTTCGATGGGCTGCGGCGCAGTTTTCCAGGGCGACCAGCCGGCGGTCAGTTCTTGAAAGACCCGCGGCGATTCCTTCCAGCATCCATGCGCGGCTCAGGTTCAATCCATCAATGTGCGCAAGCTTGGGATCGGATGGGTCTGGGGACTTTTCCGGTTGCAGCCAGGAAGCAGACCCATTGCACGAAATCTGGGGCAGGAATTGCCCCAGCCACCCAGCAAATTCGCCTGCCGGCAGGACGCGCCGCATCACGTCCGCTTCGGCAAGGCAGGGAGAGAGAAAATCCTCTCCTGAAGGTTCGTAGGCCAGAGGGCAATTTTTGTCTGCCGCATAAAAATCCCGCGCCTTTGTAAGCAATAGATTCAGGAAGTCCCGGTCGCCGGTGTTCCGCGCGTAATCGATTACCAGGCCCAGGGCAAATGCTGTCTGGCTGTGCTCGCCGGAACGCACGGGATGAGAGAGTTTGGGCAACCACGTTTTCAACCGCTCGGCGGCAGCCTGTTCCAACGGCCGCAGGTTCGCGGAAAGCTCACGAACCAGCGGACTCTGGTCCGTTTTTTCCCACTCGCGCAGCTCCGCGCCGAGTTGCAGCAGCCAGGCAAGACCGTAAGGACGCTCGAAGCTGGCGCGGCCATCCGCCTTCAAATAGGCAACTTCCTGCGTGATGTTGGCCTGGGTAAGGCTCTGCTGCAGCGCTGCGCGCGCCTCGGGGGTGAAGGAAGCATCGGGAAAGCTCCGGGCCAGGCGAGCGAGCAGCCAGTGGCCGTGCACGGAGGAGTGCCAATCATAACAACCGTAAAAGGCCGGAGTAAGCTTGCGCGGCGGAGACACGTCGGCATCACTATTCAAGGAGTGGGCAAGCTTGTTGGGATACTCCTTGTGAACGCAAGCCAGCGCCAGGCGGGCGAACCGTTGGGCCGCTTCTCCATCGAAACCCCTCAGTTGCGGTGACGATGCAGATTGAGCTGGCAGATGGCGATCTTGAGCGCGGCCCAAAGCACTAGCGATCAACATTGAAAAGATGAATAGCAGAGCGTGCTTCTCCATGACTGGACAATTTAGCACGCGCGATGCGGTAAAGACTGCGAAGTGCGAGAATACTGTCTTTATGTATCGCAGAACATTTACTCAATCTCTATTGACGCTGGCGCTTGGGGCCGGCGGCCGAGGGCTGGCACGCGAGAGGAAGCTGGAGGCCCCCAATGCCGATGAGCTGGATTGGTTAGGGCCGGGCGGCCTGACCGATGTGGCGGGCATCAAGGTTGGCCATTTCACTTCCAAACAGCGCCCAACGGGGTGCACCGTGGTTTTATGTGAAGCAGGCGCGGTGGCCGGCGTGGATGTACGCGGGTCGGCTCCGGGCACCCGCGAAACCGACCTGTTGAATCCCGTCAATACCGTCGAGCAAGTGCAGGCGATCGTGCTCTCCGGCGGCAGCGCTTTTGGCCTGGATACCGCGACCGGAGTGATGCGCTATCTGGAAGAACACGGCCTGGGATTCAAGGTGGGCGCGGCAGGCGTGGTGCCGATTGTTCCCGCGGCGGTCTTGTTTGATCTGACTATCGGCGATGCCAAGATCAGACCCAATGCCGAATCCGGATATCAGGCGTGCGTGGCTGCCGTATCCGGAACGATAGCGCAAGGCAACGTGGGCGCCGGAGCGGGCGCCACGGTGGGCAAGCTTTTTGGCCAGGGGTCCGCGATGAAGTCCGGGCTGGGCGCCGCGTCCGCAAAAGTTGGCGACACCGGTATTGTGGTGGCGGCGCTGGTGGCGGTGAACGCGCTGGGTGATGTGATCAACCCCAAAAGCGGACGCATTGTTGCCGGAGCGCGGACCCAGGACGGCCACGGCTTGCGCGATTCCATGGCGGAGATCATGCGCGGCTACCAGGTCACGAGCCAGATCGGGGCCAATACCACCATCGGAGTCGTAGCAACGAATGCGGCATTTGGGAAGGTGCAGATGACCAAGATTGCGCAGATGGCCCACGACGGCCTGGCGCGTTCCATCAATCCCGTCCATACGCTTTTTGATGGCGACACCATCTTTGCCATCTCCACCGGAACATTGAAGAAGACAGGCAGCCACGGCCACATTGGAGCGATTGCCGCTGAAGTGATGGCGCAGGCGGTTGTGCGGGCTGTAACACACGCCCAGGGCATTCCCGGTTTGCCGGCTTATCGTGATATGGCGGCCCGTTAGAGCCGCCATGGCTGTCTATTTGATTTTCAAGCCTGGCGGGTTGCACTCCGCGCAGGCGAGGCCGGAAGGCAGGGTATTTAGTTAGTATTTGGTATTTAGCAAAAGCAAACTCCAAAACCAAATTTCCAAGAGCAATGGTACGCCAGTAGTTCAGCCGGAGATGAGTTCGTGGCCTGCCTGCCGCAATGTGTCGATAGCCCGGTCCTGGAATTCTTCTTTGATGAGGATGTAGTCCGTATCAAAGGTGGCAATCGCGAAAACTGGAAGTCCATGCTTTGCAAGCGGGCCGACAAATGACGCCAGCACACCCACTTCCATGAATGGAAATGGTCCGGCGAGCTTGAAGCAAATCCAGGGCGCGTCGGCTGCCATGCCAACCGGAACGTTCTCTGCGGGACACACAATCGAGAGTTCATCCGATGTTCGGGTCACGGACTGGAAGACGCCGCGGAGCGCCCAGTCCGGAATGGCTTCGTGGGCCGACAGACGGCATATCGCGAATTGTCCGGGTACCAGCGAGTACTTCAGTACACGGTTATTCATTCGATTGCCAGGTAGACCAAACCCTAAAACAAATCTCGACACTAAAACCGCGACTCAAGAACCTCAGGCTGATTCGACTGATTTCCACTCATGCCTCTCCGTTCATTTGGCTCTTAAGGGAGGAGCGCACTCGGGACAGGTAAGGCCGGTGGGACAGTGCTGGGAGAAACCGCCGCCAACTTTGGAAAGTTCGCTGGTCGTGAGATTTCGCAGTGTTTCCTGGTTCAACTTGATCTTCTTTAGCTGCTTCTTCATGGTGGGAAAACCTCCATGAAGCATTAGAGCACAAAATTGGGAAACGGGTATTTAGTACTTAGTATTTGGTATTTAGCAAAAGCAAAACCCCAAAAAGGCCGGGTCACAGTGGCGGCAGGCCAATTCGGGAGATGAGTTGGCGGAAAACCGGATCGCTGTGCAAGCCGAGGAAGGCAAGGTTGCTGCGAATATTGAGAACCTCGGCGTCGTGTTTTCCGAAGGCATCCTGCAAATATTTGAGGGCTTCCTGGCTACGTCCGGACAGGGCACAAATCTGCGCCAGGTCGAAGCCGGAAATGAGTCCCTTCTCAAAATACTTTTCCATTACTTTGCGAACACTTTCCAGCAGCGCCTTCCCGCCACCCTGAGCAAAGCCTTTTTCAGCGGCCTTGACGATTTCCAATTTCGTCTGGTCGTGCATCAATGTGGCCACTTTCCGGAACTCCTCCAGATACGCGGGGTAATCCTGGTTTATCAAGGCGATTTCGGCGAGATACGAGTGAGGAGAAAGGAATGACGGGTCGGCGGTCTCTACCTGTTTGAGGAGTGAGACTGACTCTTGATCGTGCTGAGCAACGAATAGAACGAGTGCTCGGTCAGCGAGGATGGAAGCTGAGCCCGGATCGAGCCGGCGCGCGTGCTCTAGTTCCTGGAGAGACTCCGGAAAGCGTCCTAACACCGAAAGCGCCGTAGCGTACCAGTGATGAGCAACCGGATCGTTGGGAGTTAGTTCGATGGCCCGCTTGAATTCCCGCTCTGCTCCGGAAAAGTCCCAACTCCAGTAAAAGGAAGCGAAGGCGAGGGCGCGGTGGGCCTCAGAAAGAGAGTCATCCAACTGCACTGCTTTCCGGGCATCTGCCAGGGCCAGGGGATAGGCCTGGCTGGGGGGCATGGTGGTGTATTCGCGGAGCAGATTGTAAGTGTCAGCAAGGCCGGCATAGGCCTGGGCATAGTTGGGATCGCGCGCAATCGCCCGGTTAAAGTAATCTGCCGCCTGGCTGAGGCTCTCTGGAGAACGCTTGCTCCATTCGTATTTGCCCTTCAGGTAGAGGTCCAGAGCCTCAGGAGCCGCTGTGGTGGAGGCGCTTGCACTTGTTGCCGGCCCGGCACTTGATGCACTGCGCGAATGAATGATCCGGAACGCTACCAGAGTCGATGCCATGATGATGCCGGCCGCGACGATCAGAAAATTTGCCATCTTACGAGAGGAGCGAGCCTTAGCGGGTGGGGCGGTCTGCCCCGTTTGCCCCGTGACCTGCGGCTGTGCCTTTGCTGGGGACGGTTCCACGGAGACGGGAGACCTGAGCCATTCTCTCAGCTCATGCTCAAAGGCATAGACGCTGCTCCGGGCTTTGCCGGGCATACGATACACGGGAAGAGAGCGCTCCTTTTCCCAACGCCGGACGGTGCGCTCATCACGATGGAAGAAGGCCGCTATCTCTTTCCAAGAGTCTAAACGCCGGTTCGAGGCCTCAATGGCTGGATCAGTATGTCCCATGCCCGGAAATGCCCGTAAATGTCCGTTGAAGTCGGTTGCCTTAGGGGCTTAGATGCCGCCAGTATAACGCATAAGGTCACTGGTTTGACAGGATGTTTTTAGAACAACCAAGTCCCGGAACGCTACTATTCAACACCGGACATTCCTGTTGGATCAAGCTCAAAAAGGTATTCGGTAATAAGGAGAGAGACGAATGCAAGCATCAACTTGCCAGTACAGCGGCCAGCTGGACTTCCCACCAGCTGGCTTTGTTGGAAGCGCAGTAAACCCTGACCCCAGCGATGCATCGCCCCATCTGCGATGTGGTTATGGCAAATGTTACAAGTGCAATTGCCAGGGGTTCGAGGGCAACGCCGGGACATGCGCGAATGGGGGCTGCGGCCATGCTTATGGCGACCACTGGTAGCCGCCCGAGACAGTAACATCACTCAACACTTCAGCGTTCTGCTGTTGATAGCTAATTTCTTAAGCTAAACGCTTCCTGCTGTTCACTATAAGCCCAAATAGGCGAGGAGAAATATAGGTATGTGTAGCAACTGTGCAATACAAGGCACTAACGGACCGATACCCGTTCAGTGCGGTTGTGGAACGTTCGGGGATCCATGCGGATGCGACAATGGCGGCAGGGTTCCAGCCGCATGTACTATTCCGCATTTGTGCGGCGATCAACACCATATCCCGTATAACCCCCGGCCCGAGGGTCAAGCGCAGGCAGACTCGGGATTTCAACCGGACTCTGCAGCATTTCAGCCGGTGGACCCCAGTTCGCAAGTCCCAGATCAAACCTCCGGGTTCACGACGCCAGACGCTGGTTTTCAAGCGACACCAGACCCCGGGTTTCAGACTGCAGACTCTGGTTTTCAGGCACAAGATCCTGGGTTCCAGGCACCGGACACGGGGTTCCAGGCACCGGACACGGAATTCCAGGCGGCGGATCCCGGCATACCAGCAACGGTCTCAGCGGGTGACACAGACCCAGAATAGCCCCACACTTCCACACTAACAGCACAGCGATCGCGAGCACGAATCCATTAATCGGCGGGTTCGTGCGGCGATCAGGCCCCAGATTGAAAAAATGGAGTTTATGATGGATATAAATCGAGAGTCTTTTATTGGCGTTTGGAACCTCTATGCCGGCCTGAGCAGCTCCGAATTGGACCTGCAAGCGAACGGAGAGTACCTGCACGCATTTCTGGGCGGCGCACAGAGTCACTGGGGTGTGTGGTCTATTCAGCAAGACCGGGGATTCAACGTGTTGCGTCTCGATCTCCAGGGCGCACAGCCCGAGATATACAACGGACCGTTCGGACCGATTACGATGCAATGGCCGCCCTACGAAGCCTGGGCGATCATAGAGGTCCTGCCGAACCAGGTGGCCATCTACGGCGGGTTGCTGGTGCGCCGTGTGCCTATTTTCCCAAGCGTGCAGGCGCCCCCTGTGGCAACTGTGATGCAAGCGCCACGACCAGTTGTTCCACAAGCGTCCCAGCCTCCTCAGGCGCAGGCACGAAGCTTGCAGCCGTCGCCTTTGCCAACCCAGGCGCCACATCCAACTTCTCCACAGACAACCCAGTCACCTCAGGCGCGCCCCGCGCCCCAGGCTGCCCAGACAACTCAATCACCCCAAACATCTGTGGCCGGCAGACCTGCACCAGCCCCTCAATTGCATCCCGTCTCCGCGCCGCCGGCAATCCAGATGGCTCCTCGTGTGCTGTCGGCTCCCATGCCCTCCGCTCAATTTGCGAACATCATGAAGCAATGGTCGGATTTGCATGAGTCCATGATGGCATCCGCCCGTGAGGCAAATCTCGTGAGCATGCAGAATTCACACGATTTTGCGAAGAGATTTATAGCCTACGCCAGAAGTTGAAGGCTGCAAGCATCGGCGCCAGGAGAAGCAAAGGCGATTTGGGATAGGCTTAGATCGCCTGTCTCGACGAGTCTCGCCGCTCCATCAACCCCGTCCTGATACACCTTTCGCTGGCAATACCATTGCTGCCATTCCACCGGAATATTGAGAGCGGCTGAAGCGCCATAACAGGAATGGAGTTTCATTTCAGCGTCCCCGCATCCTCCCCAAAAACATAAAAAACAAACGATTAGCTATTTGAACAACTGTTCGTTTTGTAATAAAATCTCGCGCCTGACTGCAGGACTCTCTGGAAAGCGGGCTCCGACAACGAAGCCATATACATCTAAGGGAGAAGGTGCTGCCGGTCTGCGGACCAGAGGAATGCCGGCACAAACAAGCAAAAGGAGAACATTCGTGAACACAATGTCTGGCAGAAATGCCTTGATTGCGTCAATCGTGTTTTCACTCTTCCTGACCGTCTCCGCCGTGGGACAAACCACCAGTTTCACCGCAACCTATACCGGCCAGGGCCTGCTCGCCGACGAATGCAACACCACCTTCGGCATCACCGGCCAGGAACCTTCCGCTGCTGGCACATTTCCGGTGTTCGTCTACATGGTTGGCACCACGGAGACGTTCAACAACAACGGTGCAGCGGCAGCGGCGGTCGCGGGCATGGCGGCGCGCGGCTTTGTCTCCGCCAGCGTCCAATACGACAGTGGCGAGTTCGGAAACTGCACCCAGATTGCGGGCAAGGCCAAGTGTATTTTTAATCCATCCACCCAGAGCAGTGCGGTTGAAGTGCTTTGTTCCCGCGCCAAGGCCGATTGCAGCAAAGGAATCGTAGTTGGCGGTTTTAGTCAGGGCGCAGTCATGGCAACCCTGGCTTCCAGACTATGATACTTCCGACGCGTGGCTATTCGACATAGAGGGAGACAGCGAGATTCTCGCGCTATGCCTGGATGCGCGACAGTAAAAGATCGAGGATCCTTGTTCGGATCGCAGGATTCAGTTCTTCATATAGGGTGTTATTCCGTACGTTGTAGCGCTCGTTTTGTGCCTCATGAAACGTTTGGATGCCCTGCCCTATCCATCGAATGCACACTCCTGGGCCTAAGTCTCCGTGGTTCGTGACAGTATCCTCCGTTACGATCGCCACCGCCTTCACGATCAGTTCACGGCCTGGTGGATGCGCTTTGATATAAACGATGTCGCCGGCCTGTATGCGTCCGAGCAGTTTGTGAAGTGCTGGCACATCCGCCTGCGACCAACCAACGCAAGCGACTTGCTGTCTTAGGAAGTCTTCTGAAACATCCGTAGTGCCGTTAAAGAATGCACCAACACCGAAATGGCCACGGGGCCTCCTTTGGGTGAACCTATGTCGCTTGCAATCGCTCGCTCGATCTTCCCACCAGCTTCTCCAGGATTGTCGAAGACCTACAACCCGCTGAGCAAGCGCGACATGGTTGTCCCGTAGCACTTTGCAACAATCTGCAAGGTCACGATTGTGATTGCTCGTTTCCCGGTTTCCATTTCTGAGATGTGACCGCGGTCCAGAGTAGTGTGAGCCTCCATATCGGCTTGCGTCCAGTTACGTTTCTTCCGCAGTCTCCTGATTCTCTCTCCTAATGTGATGGTCAACGGAGTCGGTTTTCTTCCTCTGGACATGTACTCATAATCGGCATATTATTTTGGCTGTGTGTGGGAAATTTCCCACATATATTAGGAAGGCAGCAAATGTCATGGAACCGGAAATTTCTCAAGATGCCGAACATGCTCGAATTGAGAAGCAGCGAGGGAATCGTCTTACAGCCCTGGCTGTGGTCTTTGCGCTTCTATATGTCGCCCTTTTCGTGGTGCTTGCGTTGAGAGCTACGCCGGAGGAAAGGTTGGAATTCATCGGTCCGGGCAGCTCACCCCCATGCTTTCCACCGGCCGACGGGTACTGGCCCAACTGTCGCGAGAAGGCCCATTAGAAATTCGGGTACAGGTTATAGCGGATGAGGGCGTCGCGAAGAACTCAGCGGTTGCGGTGGCGCTCGGTGACCCCTTAATGGAGTTTGCCTCCCCTGCTCGTGCGCCAATGCCTCCTCTAGGGACAGCTTCAGATCAGCAAAGATTTTGATTCTCTTCCTTTTTCTTTTCTGCATTCATTTCATGTATACCACTACGCAGGATGCACGACCAAGTGGCACACCTCATGGTGAGGGCGGAACAGCGCCGCAGGGTTTGGCAAAGTGCATAGGTCCTTCGGCCAAAAGCGGCCTCAGGATGACGTGGGGTTGGGGTCAAATTGATCGCACACTGTCATCATTCGCCAGCCGTCTTGGCCTGCGCCGGCTTCCAGCGCAGTACCGGCTTGCGGGCGGCGGCGGTTTCGTCCAGGCGGGAGACGCGGGTGCTGTGGGGGGCGGTCTTTACCAGCTCCGGGTCTTCGTCCACTTCACGGGCGATGGACTTCATGGCATCCACGAACAGGCTCAATTCTTCCAGCGATTCGCTTTCCGTCGGCTCGATCATCATTGCGCCGTGAACCACCAGCGGGAAGGAGACAGTGTAGGGATGGAAGCCATAGTCGATCAGACGCTTGGCTATGTCGCCGGTCTTTACGCCTTTCTGGGCCTGGCGGTGATCGCTTAAGACCACCTCGTGCATGGACGCGCTCTGGTAGGGGAGGTCATAGTCGGCTTCCAGCTTTTTGCGGATGTAGTTGGCGTTGAGGACGGCGTCTTCCGTGGTCTGGCGCAGGCCGTCCGGGCCATTGGCCATGATGTACGCGAGGGCGCGGACGTGCATGCCGAAGTTGCCGTAAAACATCCGCACGCGGCCCACGGACTGCGGACGGTCATAGTCAAAGCCCAGCACGCCGTTTTCTTTTTCCACAATTGCCGGTTGCGGCAGGAACGGTTCCAGAATTTTCTTGCAGGCCACAGGGCCGCAGCCCGGGCCTCCGCCGCCGTGAGGGGTGGAAAAGGTCTTGTGCAGGTTCAGGTGCATTACGTCTACGCCGAAATCGCCAGGACGGGTCTTGCCGACCAGGGCATTCATGTTGGCGCCGTCCATATACAGCAGGCCGCCCTTGCTGTGCAGGATCTCGGCAATCTTGTGGATCTCCTGCTCGAAGATGCCCAGCGTGTTGGGATTGGTCAGCATGAGCCCGGCAATATCTTCATTCATCTGTTCGGCCAGGGCGCTGATGTCCACCATGCCGCGCGCATTGGATTTCAGGTTCTCCACCTCATAACCGCAAATGGCCGCTGTGGCTGGATTGGTGCCGTGGGCCGAATCAGGGATAAGAATCTTTTTGCGCGGATTGCCTTTGGACTGGAGATAAGCGCGCACCAGCAGGATTCCGGTCATCTCGCCGTGCGCCCCGGCGGCCGGCTGCAGGGTGATGGCGTCCATGCCGGTGATATCGAGCAGGCAATCTGCCAGAGTCTTCATGATGCGCAGCGCGCCCTGGGAAATCTTTTCCGGCTGATAGGGATGGGCTTCCGCCAGGCCATGCAGGCGAGCCACCACTTCATTCACCCGCGGGTTATATTTCATGGTGCAGGAGCCCAGGGGATACATGCCGAGATCGATGGCGTAATTCCAGGTCGAGAGCCGGGTGAAGTGGCGGATGATCTCCATCTCACTTACCTCGGGCATGTTGCCAAGGTCTTCCCGCGCGGCCTCGCCGAGAGCTTTTTTGTAGTCCACGTCAGGGACGTCCAGCGGCGGCAGCCGGTAACCTTTTTTGCCGGGCGAGGAGCGCTCAAAGATCAGCCCTTCATTCTGGTTGACGTGGCGGGTGGCTTTCTTGATGTACTTATCAGGCTTATTGGTCATTGCCCCACCGCCTGGACGGCTGCATCGATTTGTTCTCTGGTGTTCAGCTCCGTGCAGCACCACAGAGACGCGTTGCCTAACTCGGGGTAAAACTTACGCAGCGAGCAGCCGCCAATCACCTTCTTTTCCAGAAGCCGGTCGTTCAGGGTATGCGGGTCTTCCTGGGTCTGAATGACAAACTCGTTGAAGCGCGGCGCTCCGGTAAACAGCAGTTTTGTCTTCTTCCCGAATTGGGCAGCAGCATAAGCAGCCTTGGCCAGATTTTGCTGCGCCAGCTCTTTCAAGCCTTCGCGGCCATAAACGGTCATATAAATTGTCGCCATGGTGGCGATGAGCGCCTGGTTGGTGCAGATGTTGGAGGTGGCTTTCTCGCGGCGGATGTGTTGCTCGCGGGTGGAGAGAGTGAGGACAAAGCCACGTTTGCCGTTGCGGTCCCTGGTTTCACCTGCCAGCCGGCCGGGCATCTGGCGGACAAATTTTTCCTTGGTGGCCAGCACTCCCGCATAAGGCCCGCCAAATCCCAGGGGAACACCAAATGACTGCGCTTCCATGGAGACGATATCGGCCTCGGTGGGAGGCTTCACGATCCCCAGCGATAGAGCCTCAGAGATCGATACCGCCAGGAGCGCACCTTTCTTGTGGGCAAGATCGGCCACGGCGGCAACATCTTCAATGGTCCCAAAGAAATTTGGAGACTGGATCAGGATGCAGGCCGTTTCGTCCGTAACCTGTTTTTCCAGGCTGGCCATATCCACGCGGCCATTCTGGAGAAACGCCGCTTCAGCGATATGCAGGTCCTGGTGCTGAGCGTAGGTGTTCAGCACCTCGCGGTACTCAGGGTGCACGCTGCGGGCGATCACCGCTCCTCGCCTTCCAGTAACACGACAGGCCATCATGACCGCTTCGGCGGCGCCGGTGGAACCATCGTACATGGAGGCGTTGGCCACCTCCATGCCGGTGAGTTCACAGATCATGGTTTGAAATTCAAAGATGGCTTGCAGGGTGCCTTGAGAGATTTCCGGCTGGTAAGGCGTATAGGCGGTAAGGAACTCGCCACGAGAGATCAGCGAGTCAATGATCACGGGCCGGTAATGGTGATAAGCGCCGGCGCCGAGAAAGACGGCAAAGCCTGCGGCATTGGTCTCCGCGCAGTCACGGAAAAAATCAATGATCTCGGATTCCGCCATCTGGCGCGGCACCTTGAGGTCGCGCTTGAGCCGGTATTCGGCCGGGATGGGGGCAAACAGTTCATCAATAGAACGAATGCCGATTTCCGCCATCATCTGGGCGCGGTCGGCTGGGGATTTGGGAAGGTAGCGCATTGGAAATCAGTAGTTAGTAATTAGTATTTGGTATTTAGCTAAACCGGATTGCCGAAAAACAGAATTCTCCGTCTCCTTGCAGCTTTCGGCGCCGTAATATTACTTTTCTTCTGCTATGTAAGCTTCGTACTCGTCTGCTGAGAGCAGGGAATCTAATTCTTTGGGATTGCTCAGGTCCAGCTTGATCATCCATGTGTGGTGTGCATCTTTATTGATGTCTTCCGGCGACTGGTTGAGCGTGTCATTGACCGCGGATACTTTGCCGGACGCCGGAGCATAGAGTTCAGACACAGCCTTCACTGACTCCACCGTGCCGAAGGAATTGCCGCTCGAGAACTGGGCTCCTACTTTGGGCAACTCGACAAAGACAATGTCGCCCAGCGATTCCTGGGCATGGTTGGTGATGCCTACCAGCGCCGTATTTCCCTGGGGGTTAATCCATTCATGTTCTTTGGTGTATTTGTATTCTTTCGGATATGCCATTCGTCGCCTTTCTGTTACAAAAAGCCACAGGCGAGGGCGCCTGTGCCACACGAGCCTCGTTACGCCGATTTTTTGGGCCGCTTGTAAAACGGCGTTGGCACTACTTTGCATTTCACCTGTTGACTGCGGATTTCTACGAACAACTCTGTTCCTATCCCTGACAACGCTGGAGGCACGTAAGCCAGGGCAATATTCTTCTTCAAAAACGGAGCATAAGAACCGCTGGTGACACAGCCTATTTCTTTTCCTGCCCCGTCGCATACTTTATAGCCGTCGCGGGGGATTCCGCGGTCCACGGCTTCCAGGCCGACAAGAGCGCGTTTCAGCCCTTCAGCATGGGCTTTTTCCAGCGAGGCGCGGCCGATGAAATCGCCTTTATCCATCTTGCAGAAGCGGTCGAGATTGGCCTCCCAGACATTGATGGAGTCTGAAATCTCATGGCCGTAGAGCGCCATCTTGCCTTCCAGCCGCAGAGTATTGCGCGCGCCCAGGCCGCAGGGCAGGATGCCGAATTCCCTTCCCGCCTCCGTCACCTCGTTCCAGACACGCTCGCTGGTGGCCGGGTCCGAGGGAACATAGATCTCAAAGCCGTCTTCCGCCGTATAGCCGGTGCGCGCGATCAGGGTATTCGGCAGGCCGCAGACGGTCCCATGCTGGAACCAATAATTCTTGATCTGCGGCAGGTCCACATTCGTAAGCTTCTGCAACGTGGCCTCGGCTTTCGGGCCCTGGATGGCGATCTGGGTATAGTAATCGCCCACATCATCGGCATGGCCGCGAAACCGGGTTACGTTCTTGCGCACCCAGTTGTAATCTTTCTCGCGCGTTCCGGCATTGATGACCAGGAGGTAATCATTCTGGCCCAGCTTGTGGACAATTACGTCATCCACAAACGTGCCTTCCGGATAAAGCAGAGCTGAGTAGTGCGCCTGGCCCTCCTGAAGCTTCGAAGCATCATTCATGCTGACCCACTGGACCATGTCCAGCGCCTGCGGGCCGCGCAACAGAATGTCACCCATATGGGAGACATCGAACATGCCCACGCCGGTGCGCACCGCCAGATGTTCCTTCATCAGCCCGCCACCGGATGGATACTCTACCGGCATGTCCCATCCGCCAAAATCAACCATTTTGGCCCCCAGGCGCCGGTGCAGGCCGTTGAGGGCGGTCTTCCGCAGCGTTTTGGTTTCTACCGTAGTGGACAAGCTGTTTCCTTTTGCGAACCCGATATCCGGGCGACAGAATGCGTCGCCGAGGTGCGAGGAACCTAGTAGGTTATCACAGGGCACAGGCTAGGTTACAGGTTATGGGGGACAGGGCACAGGGAAACCACTTCTTGACCGCGCAGGCAATCGGGTCACCCCGCGCCATCGCACGCAAGCCCGGTTCCCTCGCTACGCTTCGGGATAAACTACAAAACGCTGCTCAAGAGCTGCTCAGTGGTGATCTTGCAGCCTGGGTGAAATCGCGGTAATCTCCGCCCATGGCCCAAAAATATGTCTGCTCGGTCTGCGACCAACCGGAAGAACGATGCAATTGCGAGAAATACTGCTGCTCCTGCAAAGCGGGATTCGACGTCCGGCTGTGCGAAGACGGCCAGTACTATTGCCAGCCCTGCCGGGAAGCGTGCGATCTCGAGGCACAGTACTGAAGCATCGGGGCATCGGTTCATCAGGACACCGGTTCATCCGACGTCTTCCAACGCAATCCGCAAGTATTACCTTTCTTTCCTCCGCCGGTGGGGGCCGCAGAACTGGTGGCCGGCGGAATCGCGGTTTGAGGTGATTGTGGGCGCTTACCTCACACAGAATACTGCGTGGGGCAATGTGGAGAAAGCCATCGCCGGATTGCGCAGCGCGGGCATGCTCAGCGTGAAAAGCATTCGCGAGGCCGCGCTGCCGGAGTTGGAGCAGGCGGTGCGCTCATCCGGCTATTTCCGGCAGAAGGCATGGCGGCTCAAGAATTTTGTCGAATTCTTAGACAGCAAGTATGCCGGTTCCCTGGACCGGATGTTGGCCCAGCCTACGGAAAAGCTGCGAACAGAATTGCTCGGCCTGAATGGCGTGGGACCAGAGACGGCCGACTCCATTCTGCTGTACGCCGGCGATCATCCGGTGCTTGTTGTGGATGCCTATACCCGGCGGATTCTGGAGCGGCACGGAGTTATCTACTCGAAAACGGGCTACGAGGAGATCCGCGCGCTCATGGAACAAGCCATCAGCGGCGCAAAACCGGAGGCGCTCACGGTCTCACGGCCGGGCGCAGAGCCACGGCACGCGGCTTCCCGCATCAGCGCCAAGCAACGCAGCCCACTGGCCCAGCACTACAACGAACTACATGCGCTCATTGTGCGCACCGGCAACCAGCATTGCCGCAAGACGCCTCACTGTGAAGGTTGCCCTTTGCAGAGGTTTTTGCCGGAACACTCCAGCCGCAGTGCTGGCAACAGACGGTAGAGCAGCCCCCATCGTATTAACAACACCTTTCGCCAACGGGGGTTCTATGGTTTTGATTCTTGCTATCGTGCTGCTGGTTCTGTGGTTTCTAGGATTCCTGGCATTCCATGTAACTACCGGCGCAATTCACATTCTTCTCGGTTTGGCCGTGATCATGTTCATCTGGCACCTTTTCACAGGTAGAAGAACAACAGAGATCTGAAAAAATCGGGTGATCGCCGTGATCCGGCGATCGCGTGATCTGATGACGCTCTTCAAGCAGGTCTGAAGACCTGCGCCACCAGACCTGCCTAGAAAGTCTGTGATATCGCTCTAACCAGGCCAGATTGTTAGGGCCGTCTTGCTCAGCACCTGGTCTTTGATCTCTTGCGGCAACGGCAGGGCTTGGAACTCGTCCATGTTCTGCTTGATGTCCTTGACGCCGGGGCTGGGCCAATCTGTGCCGAACAGCGTCTTGGAGGCAATTTCCTGCAGGCGGGGAAAATACTGAAGCAGCAATTTAGGTGGAATCCCGCTGATATCCAAATGCATGTTGCGATGCCGCCGCAGCAGAAAAAATGCCGTCTGCATCCAAATGGGTCGGCCGCCGTGGGCCATGAGGATCTTGAGATTGGGAAAATCCACGGCCACGTCATCCAGAAAAATGGGGTCGCCATAGCGGTTGCGCGCGCCAGGAAAAATGGACGTTCCGGTATGGACCATGACCGGGATTCCGTGCTGCTCCGCCGTACGGTAAATCACCTCCAGCTCTTTCACCCCGTTCAGATAATCATTGGCAAATAAAAGCTGGTGGGGTGGATGGACCTTGATCATGCGAATGCCAAGGCGGACAAGGTGGTCCATATCTGCCTGCACGTTGGAGGTGTGGCGCGGATGGACGCTGCCGCAGGATAGAAGACGCTTCGGATTCTCCTTGCAGTAATTCACCACCCATTCATTCACCTCGGAGGTGAGCCCCATGACTTCCGGGGCAACGTAGTTAATGAGCATGGCGCGCTCGACGCCGATGGAATCCAGGTAGCCCAGCAATGATTTGGGCGAGCGCGAGTATTCCATGATGTCGTCAAATTTGCCCCGGGCCTTGCGCATGACCTCGATAGGGCCAGCCTTGAACATCTCATAGGGCTGGATGTGGATGTGGCAGTCGGTGATAACCAAGCTTCTAGCTCCTGGATTTTTAGCCCTTGGCCCTTGGCTGTTGGACTTTTAGCTTCAAAGACTTATGAAGCCATGCTCTTAGATCTACTCCGATTCAGTTGTATTGGCGGCTAAGAACCGGGTTTCTCGCCAAAGGCTAAGAGCTAAGGGCCAAAGGCTAAAACCCTACACATTAAATCAAGAGCTCGAAATTATGAAGAGCTTGTGAGTTGGCGCGGACAACTCCTGCCCAATTCACATCCATTCGCATTGTTTGTGGCTAGGAATTCTTGCCTGCGGCCAGGACTGCGCGTTTGGCAAATACGCGCACCATCTCCCGGCGATACTCGGGAGTGAGAGCGGACGTGGTGAGCGGCTTGGCTGTTTTGGCGGCCAATTCGCCTACGACTGTGGCCGTATGCTCGTTGATCTGCCTGCCCACCAGGGCGTGCTCGGCGGCGGGAACCAGCAGCGGCGCGGGATTGACGGCGGTGATGGCCACGCGCGCGGCCTCAATGGGTCCGCCATTTTTCTTGAAGGCCACGGCCACTCCCGCCAGCGGGTAATCAATGGAGCCGCGAATCCGCAGCTTCATGTAGCTGCCCTTCCATCCTGAAGATGCTTCGGAGAGAAATACGCGGGTAAGCATTTCGTCAGGATCGAGCTTTAAGTGGGCATCGCCAACGCTGGAATAAAAATTCTTTAATGGCAGGCGGCGGAGACCCTTGGGTCCGGCAATTTCCAGGTCGGCATTCAGGCACAACAGGGCAGGAGGAGTGTCCCCGGAAAAGGCGGCCCAGCAGCGCGTTCCACCGGGGGCAACGTGGCAGAGGTCGCCATCTTTCTTGATGCAGAAACCGCATGACCGGCGCCACTGGAGCGACTGGTTGTACCAGAGACAACGCGTGTCCAGGCAGATATTACCGCCCAGCGTGCCCATGTTGCGAAGAATGGGTGAGGCCACGGTCCTGACAGCTTCGTGCAGCACGCGATAATCGCGGCGCATGAACTCAGAATCCTCGATGACTGAGAGTGGTGTGAGCGCGCCAATTTCCACGCCTGATCCGGGCACAACGCGAATTCCCCGAATCTCCTCGATGCCACGGATGTCCATGACGTAAGCAGGGGTAAACAGCTTCTGCTTCATGGAGGGAATCAGGTCAGTGCCGCCGGCCAGAATGAGGATTTCGCCGGCATGCATGGAAAGATAGCCGACGGCTTCCTGAATATCGCGCGGGCGCAGAAGTTTGAATGACGGCAGGCTCATTTGGGATTCAGGATTCTCGATTTCTGATTTGTGATTGTGATTTTCTGCATGATTTAATTCGCCTCCAGCCGAACTTCAAAAATCAGAAATCTCCTCGCTCATATTTCCTTCTGGATGTTTTTTCTTGCCGGATCTTCTACGTGGCGTTCCGGGCCCTTGCCTTTGAACCACAGCGAGCCGCCATGTTCGCGAAAATTTCGGGGTAATGTTGGATCGGCGCCGCGAGTGATCTCCAGGGCTTTGGACGTTGATTTCTTCGACCGCAGGGCTGCGAGCACACGCTCAGGGGTGAATGGAACTTCACGCATGCGGATGCCGACCGCATCATAGATGGCATTGGAGATGGCGGGAATGGTCGCAGCCAGTGAGCCTTCACTGGCTTCCTTTGCCCCAAACGGCCCTTCGGGATCCACGCTCTCCACGATGATGGCCTCCACATCCGGTGATTCCTCTGACGAGGGTGAGCGGTACTCGAGCAGGCCGGGATTCATCAACAGGCCATCTTTCCATACCATCTCTTCTTCCAGGGCCTGACCCATTCCCATCCAGACCGAACCGATGATCTGGCCTTCCACTGAAACCGGATTCAGCGCGCGCCCGCAATCATGAGCGGCCCAGACTTTATGGACGGTAACCATTCCCGTGTCTTCGTCCACGCTGACCTCGGCGACCTGCGCGGAATAGGAATAAGCCGGCGACGGGCCAACGCCCGCGCCCTTGAATGCGCCGCCTCGCGCGTCCTTGGGCGGTGCATACGAGCCGGTTCCGCTAAGAGCGCCACTGAAGTCAATGGCGGAAACGACAGCTTCCTCAAAGCTCATGTGGTCCCTTGGACCCTCTTCCTTGCGCTTCTGCTGGAGCGAGCCGCGCAGAGTCTGGCCTTCTACGCGCCCGCTGACCTCCTGCACGTTGGCGAGGGCCGTATCTGCCTTTTGGGCCAGCGACTGCGCTTCCAGGCCGTTGACGCCCGGCTCCTGCGCGCCACGCTTCCACACCATGTCATGCTGCATGATGACCTCTTCCGGCGCACAGTTCATCCTGCTCGCCGCAGCGGCGACAATTTTCTTCTTTACGTCTCCTGCTGCGCGCAGCGAGGCATTGCCGTTCATGAAGGTAACGCGGCTGGAATAAGAGCCGATATCAATGGGAGTCAGGTCGGTATCGGCGGCAACAACTTTAATGCGGCCAAGGCTGATGCCCAGCACTTCGGCGACGATCTGTGCCACCATGGTGTCCGATCCCTGGCCAATATCCGAGGCTCCGGTGTAGACGACTACGCCGCCATCACGATCAATCTTGATGTTTACCGTCGAGTGCGGCATGTCTGAACGGATGATGCTGTTGGCCGCGCCGCTCACGTAGTGGCTGCAAGCCACGCCCAGGCCGCGCCCGCGGGGAAGATTGCCTTTACGCTGCAGCCAGCCGGAGCGGTCCATCACCTTTTCAATGCATTCCGGCAGGCCATAACTCTGCACGCGCAGATTATTGACCGTGATACAGGGGGGCTTGAGCAGGTTGCGGCGGCGAATCACGATCGGATCGATTCCCAGACCTGCGGCAATCTCATCCAGTTGCGATTCAAAGGCGAAGCGGACATTCACGGTTCCGTGCCCACGCATGGCCCCGCAGGCAGGCTTATTGGTGAGCACGCGGTAGCCGTCATAGCGAATGTTGGGAATATCGTAGAGCGCGCCCAGCAATGCCCCGGAATAGAGGATGGTGACTACACCATACGAGCAGTACGCGCCGCCATCCTGGACCACGCGCGCCGCGACTGAGGTGATGCGTCCATCTTTCTTCACGCCGGTTTTCAGATCAATGATGGTGCGTGGGCGTCCGCGGTGCGCCCAGAAGACCTCTTCGCGCGTGTAGGTGATCTTGACCGGCGCCTGGGCTTTGCGCGCGGCCACGGCGGCGATGATCTCCAGCGGTATGACTTCACTCTTACCGCCGAAACCGCCGCCCACCAGCGGCTTGATTACGCGAATCTGCGACATGGGCATCTCCAGAACAATGGAGAGCTTGTGCTGCAGGTAGTAAGGCACTTGCGTGGACGACCAGACGGTAAGGCGTCCCATCTTGCCGGTCTGTGAATCGAGGTCAAATGCGGCCAGGGTGCAGTGAGGTTCCATGGCGGCATGGGTCACCTCATTCGCCAGATAGCGGTTCTCGGTTACGTAGTCGGCCTCAGCAAAACCCTTGTCGGGATCGCCAAAAGCGTGGTGATAGTCTTTTTCGATATTGTGAGGACGCTGAGGATGAATCCAGTCCTGCTCCGCCTTCATGGAATCTTCCGGGTCGAACCAGGCGGGCAGCGGCTCATATTCCACATCAACAAGTTCCAACGCCTGCTCGGCAATGGACTCACTGGTTGCGACGACGCAGACAACGTTATCCCCCACGTAACGGACCTTCTCGACAGCCAGCGCAGTCTCATCGTGGCCCACGGGAAGGATGCCGTATTTGTTAGGGGCGTCCGGACCGGTGACAACGGTGACTACACCCTCCAAAGCTAGAGCGCGTGAGGCATCAATCTTCTTGATGATGGCGTGCGGATAGGGCGAATGCAATATCTTGCCGATCAGCATTCCCGGCATAGAGAGATCGTCAGCATACTTGCCCTGGCCGGTGGTTTTGCCGGCGGAGTCGATCAGGGAAACGCGTTTGCCGATGATTGAGAATTCAGCCATTGATTACTTTCTTTGCTCCACGAGAAGCAAGGCACCATTACAAAGCGGTCAAGGTACTTTAGTATTTAGTACTTAGTAAAACCTTCCAAACTCGCTCAGCGCTTACCAGACCTGTTTCACGGATGAATGCTGACCGCGCTATCTTCCTCTCTGCTCCGCTTCGATCGCCGCTTTGATGGCCTGGTACATCTGCGTGTATCCGGTGCAACGGCAGAGATTGCCACTTAGCGCGTGACGAATCTCCTCTTCCGTGGGATCAGGATTGCGGTCCAGCAAAGCTTTCACGGTTACCATAAATCCGGGAGTGCAATAGCCGCATTGCGCGCCGCCCCAGTCGCCGTAAGCTTTCTGGATGGCCGCCAGCGCTCCGTGTTCGGCAATGCCTTCCACGGTCACAATCTCTGGGGCGCTCTGGGTTCCTGCAGCAAAGCTCATGGCCAGAGCGGTGCAACTCAGGGTGGGAACTCCGTCCACCAGCACGGCGCATGCGCCGCAGGAAGAATCGTCGCAGCCGCGCTTGGAGCCGGTGAGATCGAGCTGCCGGCGAAGAACATCCAGCAGCAAGTCGCTCGGCTCAACAGCCAGCTCGTGCATGCGGCCGTTCACTCGAAGTTCGATGAGTTCTTTGTGCATGATAGCTCTTGGCCATTGGCCCGTGGCCTTTGGCTAAAATCCGCGAAGCAAAGACTCTTTCTCCTGCTCCAAAAGGCGCCTGAGTCCATCTTAGTCCTGCTCAGGCTCGTTTACCCTTACCGACCGAGCCTGTCACATAACTAAAGGCCACATCAGAAGATCATCGATCCCGCCGTACGGAATCACCCGATTCTTCTTCACCCGATTCTTTCAGTATCCAAAATCTGTTGCCGCGGCGTAGGCGTGTTTCTTCACGCCCAGGTCCGCGGTCCTCGCCTCTCCGAGCCGCCCCATATATTCTGCGCGATCGGCCACTCGGCGAATCCACTGCTCCGACCAGCCATTGAAATCATCCGGCGTCTTAGTTTCCGCGTGGTATTGCTGGAAGAAAGCGTCATCGCGCTTATAGTAGCCCTGCACCGGCGAGGGATGCGCTCCGTACGGACAATGCACCACGGCTGAAACCAGAAAACCGGGAATGACTGTGCGATTGGGATCGCTGGCGATAATCTCTTCGGCAACAATCTCCTCAGCCGAGAGAATTACTTCTCTGGCGGCACGCACTCCTTCCAGCAGCACGCCGAAATTTCCCCAGCAATGAGCATTGCCCTTCTTATCAGCCCGCTGCACGTGGACGATGGCAACATCCGGCTGAATGGCGCGGACGGCGAGCAACGTCTCCTTGGGTTCAAACGGCGAGATGATCTGGTAGAAGAAATGATTTCCCCTGGCAACGTCGCTGCCCATGGCTGTGCGGGTGGGCAGGAAAGGCACCCCCATCGCGCCGGCCTGAAGAGCGAGCGAGATGCAGAAATTGGTCATATCAAAGACCTTGAGCTTTTCGCCGGGTGTGCCCGGATTCTCCTGCTCGGTGGCGCGGCGGAAGTTATAGGCCGAACCCATCATCACGTTGCCAACCCAGGCGGCCACCACGTCTTTGACGCATCCGGCGCCAATGAGCTGATCAAAGAGTACGTCCGAGATTGGGCCTATCAGGCGCAAATCACGCTTCTTCTGCCGGATGATCTCATGGCCGGCGGCAAAAGGGATCATCTGCTCCATTTGCAGTCCCAGGGCTACGCTGGCGCCGTCCGGGACCAGTTCGGCGATGGCTTGCTTCAAGCTAATGAGTTTGGACATGCTTTTTTGCGACCGCTTCCATCAAAGTTGTTGCTTGCATCTTTGCTTCTACGCCCGCCGTGGTTATGAAAGTCACTTCCCCCGAGTCCAGATTTGCAGAACCACAATCATCACCGCCATGGCCAAGGCTATGAGGATATACACCGCAAAATTGCCCAACCGTTTCCCTTGCGGGATGGCTGCTGTGGCGATGATCAGGATGTAGTGATCGCTGTTCCTGAGCGACCGGAGTGCGTCTTTGTACTTTCGCTGCTCCTGGGGAAAATCACGGTCCCGGTTGTAAGCCGATTGCAGAAGCCCAGTGATCTTCTTCTCATACGTCCGGCTGGTATCCTCCAAAACCTCCACCGGAATGCCGGTGGCGGACTCCGGCTCATCCAGATTCAACTGAAGCATTCGCCGTTCCACGTCAGATAATGAAGTGGCCGTACGGCTTGCCTGGTCCGTGATCTTGTTGATCAGGAATTGCCGGGCATCGAGTTGTGAAGGAAATGTCATCTGCCCTTCAGGCTTTGCCTACAGATTTTGCTTTCACTAAAGCGTAGCTAAACCTCGCTAATCCGTCGTAAATACTCTCGGCAACGGCGAGGTCGTAAACCTGGTCTTCTTCAGGTGTCTTCTCGAATGTTGTGATGTCCCGGTGCAACAGGAGATGATCATTTCGCGTAGAGGCCCAGTCATAACCTCTAAGCAAACGATCGCGGAGCCAAATGTCATGTTCAATCCGGATAAGCTTATCAAGTACTCGACTGAATTGGGTGCGGCTTATATGGCCGCGTTGTTTCCTCCCATCATCGCGCACTACAGAGAAACCAACCTCCAGTAATTTTGCATAGATGAAGCGGGCCGTCTTCCGGTTAAGTTCTTTATCGAATTCAGAAAGCCGGGCATAGTCTGCCAAAGGCGGCCCAGTGCCGGACCTGCCGGGTTGCCTGGCTCGCACTTCTCGCCACGCCTCGTATGTAGCTGCGGCCAGCGCCTCAACTACTGAGGCTTCCATTTCTCCCTTTTCGACGAGTTGAAAAAAATCGGCCGATGCGTGACGACTAACCACTTCGTAAGGCAAGCCGCTCTTGCCAAAATGCTCCCCAGTAAGGATGCTCATTTTAACGATCGATTCAAGAGAACGGGCTCCGTGCTCAAAACGCTTCACTCGGAGAAAGGCCTTGAGAACTCCAGGACTCACCATTGCCTCTTGAGTCGCCGGGTCAATGACTCGGGATTGGAAACGCTCCAGCGATGAACGCAATAAGACAGCCCGACGAACAAGGTGAGCTAAATCTCGATCAGCGGACCCGACTGGATTGGGTCCTTTTATGTCGATGCTGCCATGCAATCGGCTGACAAAGTCGGGCCCTTTGCTGTTTCTGAACCGCTCCGCTTCCTTCGTCTTCAACCGGCTTCTGTCAAAACTCCCAAACGTGTCAGAAGTGCCGCCCGCGAAAACAAAAATGGCTTTACCTAACGGATACCGCCCAGTGCTAGACTCGAACTCTCCATCCGACATGGGTGCGAGGAAGTATTTCAGCCACCTTAACTCTTCGGTATCAAATTCGTCCCAAAAGACAATTGGAATTTCGTCAAGGATGCCGGCAGTCCGTATCCTGTGGAACTTTTCATGAAGCATTTCAACATTCTGGATCTGGGTGAGATTGAACTTTAGAATCAGGTGTTCAATGATCTTCTGCTTGTCCTTCAAGAGCTCTTTGGAAAGCTCGTCCACAGCGAATGACTTGCCCGATCCTGGGGGGCCGAAGACCGCGAAGGACAATGGGGTGCGTTGAGCCTTATTGACTCTATATTCTTCGATCTTCTTGCGGACCAGATTGATACCTTCAATCTCCTCGCTATCCACAGTCAAGTATTTGCCGTAGTGGGCCTTGGGCGCAGGTTGCAAGGCTTTCTCCCATCCACGACGGACGACGTCAGCGGCTACCGCCGCCACGTATTCATATCCGGCGCCAGTAAAATCCTGGAGGAGGTCGGGTTTGCTCTCCGGCTGGGCTTTCATGCAAGGGTCGAACAGAAGGTCATGAGGGAAAGCAGCGCAGTAGGGCCAGATTCCGGGCTCTTCCGCATCCCCTTCTGGCTTAACCGGATGTAGTTTCTCCTTGATATCTCCATCGGCCGCATTGATGGAGAAGTTGTCTTCTCCACAACCGGTGGTGTGATTTACCAGAACTGCCTCCAACCCGCGTTTGACTGCAATCGTTATGGGATAGGTTTCGGGACTCACTTGATGCCTGACCAGCGCCGCGGTCATGATGGCGGTGGCCCCAAAAGAAATACCAGGGAATCGCGATCTGGACATACCTTCCAGATTGACAGGGTGGTAGACAAACCGGTCGAGACGCATGCGCTTTAACAACTTCCGCCCGGCCATATCCGGCTTTACATTGGCTTTGGCGGATTTTTCGTCCACTCTCAGCGGGCAGCGCGTAAAGACAGCAGCGCCCGCTTCATTGAAGTGAACCAGTACGCACCGACAGCAGGCGAGATCCTGTGCGGACAAACCATCAGAGAATTCCTTGATAACTTCACCAATAGCTTTGTCCCAAGACAATCCCCGAGAGATTTGAGCGTCACGTGCCCTCAGGGCCTCCACGGAGACCACAATCGTCAGGATATTTCTATACTTCCTAAGTCTTTCCCAAAGTGCCCCTTCGCCGAGGGGGGCCTGAGTCTTGAGGACGATGCTCTTAGGTGATCCGAGGTCACCCAGTGCCGCAGGCCAGAGGGATTCGGTAAAGCGGAAGCTTCCTCCAAGATCATCCAGAACCAGGAGATCCGGATTGGGCACATCCCCATCAACAGATATGTCTTGTATTTCCAGTGCCGGAGCTTGCGTTCCTAAGAACCGTTCAACACGCCAAACCTGCTCGCTGGGAGAATCGAGTGACTTACTGTAACGTGACCAAACAGAATAAGACTGGTTGACTCGCGCGATCCCTTCCCCACCGCTGCAAACGGTTTCCGGAACGTTTAAAATCCCGACCTCGTTCTTGATATCAGAACATGCAAGTTCGACCATCTTCTGCAAGTACCAGGCACCGCCTGGCGTCGCGCTCAAGATAGGATTTTTCAACTGCCTAGGGCTGATTGCAGGATCCACATGATGCTGGACCAAATGCAAGTCCCTAATTAAATCACCTGCAACAACGACGGTCTGCATATAGCTTCGCACGAACTCCTACTGATGGATTAGTGAAGGCCGGAGGCGTCACATTATATGTGACGCCATAGGGTTCAGCACCGAAGGAGAAATATCATCTGCCTTTCCACTCAGGCTTACGTTTTTCCAGCCAGGCGTTGATTCCTTCGTGGGTGTCCTCAGTCTGCATCAGATCCTCGAGATAGATCTTCTCTGCGCGGGCGATGCCCTTGTCCAGGTGAATGCTGTCCCAGGCGTAGAACGCCCTCTTGGCAACGGCGAGCGCTGCAGGGCTCAGTTTGAGTAAATGATCGAGCGTGTTCTCCAAGGCTTCCTGCAACTGGCCTTCAGGATGAGCCTGGTTCGCCAGGCCCCACTCGGCAGCCTCTTTGCCGCTGATGGTGCGTCCGGTAAAGACCAGATCAGCGGCACGCTTTTCTCCCACCAGGGCAGCCAAAGCGGCGCACGCTACCGGAGGATAGCAGCCCAGCGTAATCTCCGGGAAACCCCACCGGGCATTATCCGTGGTGTAGGCCAGGTCACAGATCATGGCCAGTTCTGCTCCACCACCCAGGCAGGCGCCATGCACTTCCGCAATGGTAATCTTGCGCAGCTTGGCCAGGACGCCAATCAGGCTGTGAAACTTCTGCAACATGGTTTGGATCTTATCCGGCGTGTGAACAGCAACATCGACTCCGGCAGAAAAGGCTCGCTCACCCCCGCTCAGAACGATCGCGACGATCTCGCTCCGCTGCTCCAGCACCTGCAAGGTTTCGAGCAGTTCGTCCATCATCTGAAAGTCGAGGACGTTGAGGGGTGGACGGGTGAAGTTGATCCGCGCCAGCGGCCCGTGGAGGTCCACCGCAACTCGCTTTATCGAAGTTGAGACAGAATTCATTTGCTAACCGGTCCAGAAACCTTCCCTATCGTATTCGCGTATGGCCTTCAACTCGGCTGCATTCGGTTCCGGTGTCGGCTGCACCTGCGCTGCAACCTTCAGCTTCCATCCAGTGTTGGCCAGGACATCGTCTACCGTCACTCCCGGATGAACGGTTGAAAGATACGACTCTCCATCTTCCCCAAAGCGCAGCACGCATTTGGTGGTAATTACCGCTGCCGGGCCGCCGCGACGCAGGCCGATGCGCGTGCGCCATCCTGCCCCATCGCCGTATCCCGGACTGGTAATGTAGTTTACGCGTTCGGGCAGGCGATGCCGGCTGTGCTCCAGCAGGGCAACAAATCGATGGGCCAGCGAAGCAATATCGCAGGCCCCACCCGAGCCGGGAAGCCGAACCATGCCATTCTTGCCGCTGACCTGCGTGGAGTTCAGGTTGCCGTAGCGGTCCACCTCCGCCGCGCCCAGAAATCCCAGATTCACCCGGCCCGCCTGGAGGAGGGCCATAAGCGCTCCCATATCCAGGCACTGGGTTGCGCCCAGGATGTTGGGAGGATCGGCCATGGTGTAGACCAGCTCCGGTGACGGAGTAGAACGCACCACGCCATTTTCAAACAGGCCGATGGCATTGGGCGCATGTGTATTCTTGGCCACCACAAAGGCAATCAAGGGCAAGCGCATGCCCACAAAAACCACTTCGCCATCCTTGATCTCGCGGGCAGCCGCGACGACCATTAGCTCGTTCAACGTGTACTTTTCGGCTGTGGTTGGCATGGTTGGTTGGCAACACGTCTGGCCCGAACGAGCAAGTATTTAGTACTTAGTAATGAGTACTTAGCAAAAGCCTATTCCTCCCTTCCGCGAGGAATCAAAACAGGCAGGCCTTCCTAAGTACCAAGTACTAAATACTGACTCTAACTACTGCACCGTCGCATTAATCGCGTTCTTCCTCACCTCGCCAATGGTCAAAAGCGGGTCTCTGGCGCCGATGCGGGGCGAGATCCATTTCTCGCCGCTCCCGATGACGTCCAGGAGCAGCTTCCTGTCTTCCGGCGTTGGCAGCCAGTGATTGATCTGCTGCCGGTATTCCTTCTCCTCCAACGGCTCGCCCGTGCGAGGATGGAAAAACTGCCCTTTCCACTGTCCGATATTGCGGTTGAACTTGATGTGCGGGCAGAAGAGCGGCTCGGCGCCGGGCCTTTGACTGTTGCTGATCTTTTTTACCAGATCGGCGCACTCATCGCGGTACAGGTGGCGATTGTAGTCATTGAGGTTGTCCAGATCGGGAGCGGTCTGGTTCTTAAGCTCGTCATACCGTCCCTTAATGCCCCAGACATAGGCCCAATGCGCGGAGGACGAGTGGTCCGTGCCGAACAGATCATAAGCACTGGAGATCCATTTGGTCAGGTATTTCTGCAACAGCCATCCGGGGACAACGCCGGCTTCGGCGATTCGCGCCAGGCCCGTGTTCCCGGTGCCCATATGGAATGCCTCTTCCCGCAGCATATAGCTCATGGAACGTCCCAGAGGGGCAAAGCCGGAGTACTTGAGCATCTGGAGTTGGAATTTGCCGTCGCGGTCGACAAAATCCGTGAAAGCGAAGAAGTCCAGCCAGTTATCGATCTTTTCATTGAAGGAGCCCAGCAGGCGCTTGTTCTCATAGGCTTTGCGCTCGAGCATTTTTTGCGCCTCCACTTTACCGGTATCGCCAAAATGATCAATCAGCAAGGCGCACATCTGCCAGCCATGGCGCATCTCTTCAATCATCACGCGAGTGAGGGCGGAGCGGTCCCAGTCTGTGGGCGCCGACTCGAACAAAAAGCGCTGCTGCTCCACGCTGGCGAACTCGGTATCACCCTGGTAGACAATCAGGTTCATCAGGGCGTCGCGCATGTTCTGGGTGGGAATCTGGCGCACGTTCTCCCACTTGTTGCGGCCTTTGTAATAGCCAAAGGAAATCTCTTCGGTCTCGATGGAGCCGAAAAGGGTGTCAAACCTGAAGTTCTGAATGTCGTCGCCGTTGACGCCGATCTCTTCGCGCCACGCCTTGAACAGGCCAACCCAATCACTGAATGTTCCAATTTTCATCACTTTTCCAGGCATAAAACCGAGCTCCTAATTCCGCGTATAAATGTGCCGCCCTTTCGGCGCTTAATCAAACGGGTGTGAGTCACTCACGTCACCCCTGCATGGCTCGACGGTGTGCAAAGTAACCGCACAGGCTGAAGGCCAAGAGCCAAAGGCCAATGGCCGCTTCTCTCACAAATTCATCCACACCGTTTTCATCTCGGTGTAGTGTTCAATGGCGTGCATGCCAAGCTCGCGGCCGAAGCCACTCTGCTTGTAGCCGCCGAAAGGCAACGCCGCATCCATCACGCCATAGGTGTTGATCCAGACCGTTCCCGCCTTCAAACGACGGGAGAGCTGGTGCGCTTTTTTGATGTCGTTGGTCCAGATGGCGGCGGCGAGGCCGTAAACATTCTTGTTCGCCAGTTCGGCCACCTGTTCAATATCGTCGAAGCTCAGCGTTGCCAGTACCGGCCCGAAGATCTCCTCCTGGGCAATCTTCATATCATTCTGTACGCCGCCGAAGATGGTGGGCTCGATGAAATATCCATGATCGCCGTTTACCGAGGCGCGTTTTCCACCTGACAACAGCTTTGCGCCTTCAGTTTTCCCAGCCTCAATGTAGCCGAGCACCGAGTTCATCTGCTTCTCGCTCACAATCGCGCCCAGGCGCGTCTTGGGATCGAGCGGATCGCCCAACTTGAGTTTCTTGCTGTACTCCACGAGTTTGCCGAGAAATTCATCTTCCACTTTTTTCTCGACGAAAAGGCGCGAACCCGCACAGCAGACCTCACCTTTACCGTAAAAGATGCCGTTGATTGCGCCTTTGACGGCAGAATCCATGGCGGAATCGGCAAAGACGATGTTCGGAGACTTGCCGCCCAGTTCCAGCGTCACGCGCTTCAGGGAATCCGCCGCATTGCGCATGATTTCTTTGCCGACGGAGGTCGATCCAGTGAATGCGACCTTGTCCACGCCCGGATGCTTTACCAGCGCCACCCCGGTTTCCGGCCCGCCGGTCACAATGTTCAATACGCCCGGCGGCAATCCCGCTTCCAGGGCCAATTCCCCAAAGCGCAGAGCGGTGAGCGGAGTTTGCTCCGCGGGCTTGAGAACGACGGTATTGCCACAGGCCAGGGCCGGACCCAGCTTCCAGCTTGCCAGCAGCAGTGGGAAATTCCAGGCAACAATCGCGCCCACAACGCCCACCGGCTCGCGCAGGGTGTAAGTAAATGCACTGTTGAAGGTGTTGACGGTTTCGCCGTGAATCTTGGTGGCCCATCCTGCGTAGTAGCGGAAGACATCCGCCACCATAGGCATATCCACGTAGCGCGACTCGAAGATGGGCTTGCCGTTATCCAGAGTCTCAAGTTCGGCCAGCTCATCAATGTTCTTTTCAACGATGTCACCGATGCGCCACAAGATCTTGCCGCGCTCGCTGGCGGACATCTTGCGCCACGGCCCGCTCGCATCCTCCAGCGCCTTGCGGGCAGCGGCTACGGCCTGGTCCACCTCTTTCGCGCTGGCTTCGGCAACCTGGGTCAACACCTCACCAGTGGCGGGATTGACGGTGTCAAACGCTTTTCCTGAACCTTCCACCCACTGCCCGTTGATGAGCAGTTTGCCGGGGGAGATTTTTGCTTTGGTAGCGGTAAGCATGAACAAGCTCCTAGCTTCTAGCTGCTGGCTTCTAGCTCTTGGCTTTTGGCCTTAGCCTCTGGCCTTTAGCCCTTGGCTTCGCTGCGGCCTCGCCGGTCATTTAGTTTGGATGCCTAGGACCCTTGGCGGCGCTGCGCGCCGCCAAGGGTCACCAGATTAAAACAGTTGTTTCGCTTTGAAACCGTACTATCATTTCGCCCTATTTCGCCCTGAAGATGGCCGGCCGCTTTTCTACGTAGGCGCTCAGGCCTTCCTTGGCGTCTTCGCTGGCGAACAGACGCTGCTGCAGTTCGCGCTCCACTGCCAACGCTGATTCCATCGGGATCTCCCAGCCGGTCTGCACCGAGCGCTTGATGTTGCCAACCGCCTTTGCAGCCTTGTTGGGCGGCGTGAACTGGCGAGCATACTCCATCACGTTTTCCTTGAAGTTCTCGCGTTCGTAAATGTCATTGATGATGCCCAGTTCCTTCGCCTCTTCGAAAGTAAAGGTATTGCCGGTCACCATGAGTTCAATGGCCTTGCTCTTGCCCACCATGCGGCTGAGGCGCTGGGTCCCGCCGGTGCCGGGAAGCACGCCCAGGTTGATCTCCGGCAGGCCAATCTTTCCCGCATCACGGCGGGCGATGCGCAGATCGCAGGCCATGGCGATCTCCAATCCTCCGCCAACGCAGTGGCCGTTGATGGCGGCAATCACCAGCTTGGGCGTATGTTCCAGCCGCAGCAGGGTCTCATTGGCATGGAGGCAGAAGTAGTACTTGAAAGTGGGGTCTACGGAGGCCAGCATCTTGATGTTAGCGCCGGCGGAGAAAAACTTGTCACCCGCGCCCGTGAGCACGATCACATACACATCATTGTCCATGCGGGCTTTCAGGATGGACTCATCGAGTTGCCGGTTCATCTCGTAGGTGTAAGTATTGGCCGGCGGATCATTCAGTTCAATCACCGCGATTCCGTCTTCGACGCGGTAATTCACCAGATTGGTAGTTTCAGGTGCGATAGTTGTGGCCATGGTTCCGAGCTCCTTTGCAAATCAGGTCAGGATTTTTTCTTGATGTTTTTGGGTTTGGTCTTGCCGATGTGGCTTACGCCGCGCAAGAAAATGTCGCCCATCTCCTGGGCCAGCGCGCCGGCGTCGGCGTCCACACGCGGATTGTGCCAGCTGTAAATCCAGTTGATCATGCCGAACAGGCTGAGCACTGCCAGCCGTCCAGAGAATTCTAGTCCTTTTTCACGCCGTAAATCTTCCAGCAAGTCAGAACAGATGTGGTAATACTCCCGCTTGATAGCTGCCACTTCAGCCCCACGTCCGTCTTTCAATGTGTCATCCTCATGCACAAGCACCTTCATGGCCTGTTTGTTAGCCAGCGAGTACTCGAGGTGGTTGTGGATAAAGATGCGGAGGCGCTCTTCCGGGTCAGTGGAACCTCCCAGCTTGCGCCGCAAGGTCGCAATAATGGTGGTGAAGGTATGCTTCTGGATCAGGTACAGCAGCTCTTCTTTGGATTCAAAGTAATGGTAGAGTCCCGCCAGGGACATGCCGGTTGCGCGGGAAAGATCGCGCATGGAAGCGCCTTCATATCCTTTCTCGCAGAAAATCCGGCTGGCATGGGCCAGCACATCCGCGAGACGGCGGTCAAACCGGGTATCGCTCGCATCATGGGCAGGCTTGCGCCCGTCCAGCATGGACTTTTGCCGACGGGCATGTACAGGCACGCCGGCGACACGGGTTTCAAGGGCAACAGACATGAATTCAAGAGGGAACAATTCGAACGAACGTTCGAACCTTAATGATTATGACGCACAGCGTGTGGAAGAGTCAAGCGCGAGGCCTTTCAATACACGATGAGCCCGGAGAGAGCGCCGCTCGATGCATGTGTCAATATATGCGATGGGATCGTATATTTTGCACAATCGAATCGTATATTTTGCGGCAATGGGATCGTATATTTTGCGGAAAGGACTCAGCATTGATTTCGAAAGTGTTCAGTTCCCAAATTTCCCCGCAGAGGTACCCCTCCTTCGAATCGCAGCTTCGCCACAAAGATGGTGGCCAATGATCAGAAAACCGTGCTGTGGAAGAGCCGTGGAGCATGGGGTAAGAAGAAAGAACCGGCAGCGCAGATTCCGATCGGCCCATCAATCCGAACAGACGGGCCCGGCTCTCGCCTGTTCCGTTTCCGCTCAGGTTCTCGGGGCGAATCAGGATTGACTGGGAACGGTTATCTGAGGAACGAAGCCCGGCAATGTCCCCAGACTTACTTGAGCGCAGTCTGACTAGTTGGAGTAGAGTTTGCCGCGTTCTGCGGCGCAGTGGCGCCGTTCACCGCGATGGGACGCAGTATTACCAGCTTGGCCCTACCCTCTCTCCCTCCGGGAAAGAACAGCATTTTGTGGCTGGCGTCGTAGACAATGCTGTAGCCTTTAACGTCCGTGGGCAGCTCATAATCGGCCACGCCGCGGTTTAGATCGATGGCTAGCACTGAGCCATCACCGGCGGCAGCGTAGAGAAGATTGTTTGCGGGATCAAGACTGAGAGCGTCCGTTCCGCCGGGCGCCGGAATGCGCGAAATCTCAGCGCCGGTATCAGGATTCAGCACCAGCACGGCGTAGCGTACGGCCACATACAGACGGCGACGATTGGAATCCAGGGCCAGCCCCGTGGGTTCAGAAGCGGCCAGCTTGAAACGCTGGGCAATCTGGTTCGACCGGTCCACAGCGGCAACTTGATTCAGGTCCTGCAAGCTCACCAGCAACTGCTGCCGGGCAGGATCGTAGATCATGTCTTGAGGCAAGGCATTCAGTTCCACTTCGGCCGCCTCAGCGCCGGTACGCAAGTCAACAATTTCAATCGAGCGGTCGCGCAGGCTGCTTACAAACAGGGTCCTGGTTTCTGGCACCCATAGTAACTTCTCGGGGGTGGACCTTACGGGAATGAGTTGCTCAACCTGCCAGTTGGTACTGTTGACCACGGCAATACGGTTGCTGCCGGCTAGGGCAATATAGACGCGGTTGGCGGAGTTATCCACGGCGATCCCGCGAGGGTTATCAACCTGTGAAATACGCGCCACAACCCGGCGCTTCACCGGATCGAAAATCTCAATGGTATTGGTCTCAGGACGGGTGATCACGACCTGGCCATTGGCAATGGCTATCTGGTTGAATCCGGGATTGCCGGGCAGGTCCACCATGGCGACTTGCTTCAGCTTGGCGGCCGAAGCAGCGATGGAACAGCTCAGGATAAAGAAAAAAAACAGTTTGAGATTTCGCATTTACAGGGGCCTGCCCGTCAGCTATTCGGATGCGAGCAGCCGCTCATCTGATGCCCGGAAGGAAGCAGTTAGCAATTGCCAGTTGACTTACGCCAGGTTGAGTGCGCGCTTGAATGTGCCGCGTTCTTTCTGGATCTTTTCCTGGAGCAGGGTGATGGCATAGATCAACTGCTCGGGACGCGGCGGACAGCCGGGTACGTAAATATCGACCGGAATCACTTGATTCACGCCCTGGAGCAGAGCGTAATTATTAAAAACGCCGCCTGAAGTTGCGCAGGCGCCCATAGAGATTACCCACTTGGGCTCAGGCATCTGTTCCCAGAGCTGGCGAATGACTGGAGCCATCTTCTGGGAGACGCGGCCGGCAATAATCATCAAGTCGGACTGGCGTGGCGAGGGGCGGAAGACCTCAGCGCCGAAACGGGCAATATCAAAGCGGGAGGCCCCCATGGCCATCATTTCAATAGCACAACAGGCCAGGCCGAAAGTCATGGGCCAGATGGAGCTTTTGCGCATCCAGTTCACTACGTTGTCCAGCGTGGCCAGAACAACACCTTGGGGCTGCTCACTGCCGAAGAGCATCTCTTTCATCCCCGCGGCATCCACGGGATTGCTGCCGATGTTCTGGAAGCGCTTTACTACTGCGCCCTGCTCTATGCTGGGATCTACCGGATGGTCGCTCATAACAGTTTCTATTGTAATTGGATGCCCGCCGAAAACAAACCCCGACGTTCCGCAGGTGTAAGATTTCTGCAATGGATTCGGAGCATCGCGAGCGCATTCTCGACCAGTTCACGCGGCAAGCAGAGCCTTTCGCGCGGGCACAAGCCATCCGCAGCCCGCAGGCACTGGAGCAAATTGTGCAGGCGGCGGGAACGGGTCCTGACGACACGGTGCTGGACGTAGCCTGCGGGCCGGGACTGCTGGCCTGCGCCTTCGCACGCGTGGCACGGCATGCGGTGGGGGTGGACATCACGCCTGCCATGCTCGACCAGGCGCGAAAAACCCAGCAGGAACAGGGCCTCACCAACGTGAGCTGGCAGTCAGGCGATGTACTCTCTCTTCCTTACCCTGATCATCATTTTTCCATCGTGGTTTCACGCTTTGTCTTCCATCATCTGACCCAGCCTCTGGCCGTGCTCAAGGAGATGAAGCGGGTGTGCAAGCCGGGTGGAGGAGTTGTGGTGGCGGACATGTCGCCCGCGACGGAGAAAGCAGATGCACTCAATGCCATGGAGCGGCTGCGTGATCCGTCCCACGTGCGGGCCATGCCCCTGGAGGAGCTGCAATCTTTATTTGCAAAGGCCGGTCTGCCCGCGCCGCATGTTGACCACAGCCGCCTGGAGGACGAGGTGGAGAACCTGCTACAGCGTTCATTTCCCAAAGAGGGAGACGCGGATCGTATCCGCAAGATTTTTGCAGACTCGCTTGCCGATGATGCTCTTGGTCTGGCGACGCATAGAAAAAACGGAAAGATCTTTTATGCTTTTCCGGTGGTGATCCTTGTGAGCAAGATCAGCAAATAGCGCGTGGCTCTAGCAAAGATCCCATCGCCTGATCCCGTGCGCTCATGCTTTGAGCCGGCGCTGCAATCCTTCGACTATCTGCTGCCACTCGTGCCAGGACTCGGACTCCTCCCACAGGTCCCGCAGCTCTGATTTGGCGCTGATTTTGTTGACCACCGTGATGGCGGTCTTGGCCAGCGCCTTGATGGCATCCAGTTCATCCTGGTTGTCAATCCATTGGCGCACTCCATCCGGCAAGTCTGGGGGCGGCGCGCCTTTGGCGGTGGCCACAACTTCAGCGGCGGCCAGAGCAATGCAGCAGTCTGGAGAGTCCGGATACGCGTTGCCAGTCACTGCTTTGAAAGCTTCTTTGAGGAGATCTGTGCCGGAAGATTCTTCCAGCTCATAGACCCAGTCCGATGCGTCGTCATTCCCGAAATTCCCGGTCTCCTCGGCGCCCATAGGCAGCTCCTTTTCAGGGATTCAGAATCACTTTGCCGAACTGCTCACTTTTCTCTAACCGCTCGTGGGCCGCGTGGGCCTCGCGAAGGGGAAAACTCTTGTCCACCACGGCTTTCAGCTTGCCGGAAAAGATGTGTTTCATGACTTCGTGAAAGTCTCCCATGGTGCCCATGAACGAGCCCAGGAAAGAAAGCTGGCGGGCAAAGAGGAAGCGGATATCGAAGCTGGCCTCGGGGCCGGTAGTTGCCCCGCAAGTCACCAGGCTTCCGCCAGGCTTGAGCGATTTCATGCTCTCCGTCCACGTGGCTTTGCCCACGTGCTCAAAGACGATATCGCACATGGCTTTGCCCGTGATCTTCTTGACTTCGTCAGCAATCTTCTGCTGGTAGTGGTTGATCACGTAGTCCGCGCCCAGTTCGCGGGATTGTTCCAGCTTGGCCTCATCGCCGGCGGTGGCGATCACTTGGGCATTAAACAGCTTGCAGATCTGGATTGCAGCCGAGCCTACTCCGGAGCCGCCTCCCAGGACCAGAACGAAATCACCCGGCTTAATCCGGCAGCGGCTAACCAGCATGTGCCACGCGGTTACAAAGACCAGGGGAACAGCGGCCGCCTCGTCATAAGTGAGCTCGTTTGGGATGGGCAGCACGTTTACGCGCGAAACAGCGATGTACTCGGCATTGCCGCCATCATTCAAATAGCCAAGGACGGTAAACTGCGGGCACAGGTTCTGCTGCCCCGCGGTGCAGGCGGCGCACACTCCGCAGAAGGTCATGGGCGTAAGCAGCACCCGCTGTCCCACTTTGAGATCAGTGATGTATTCGCCAACTTCGGCAATGTCGCCGGATACGTCGCTGCCGTTAATGTGAGGCAGCTTAATTCCCGGCAGGCCTTTGCGGATGAACAGATCCAGATGATTCAAGGCGCAGGCTTTCACCCGCACCAAGACCTGGTCCTTGCGAAGCTGAGGCGCCGGCACATCTTCAAACTTCAAGACTTCGGGCCCGCCAAATTCATGGATGCGTACAGCTTTCATCGGATGGCTCCCTTGCAGACGTTTTGCAGACTAGGGAGTGTAACAGACAGGGTTGGTAACTTGGTAAGCGAGTAAGTTGGTAATGGATCCGGTGATCGGGTCACCAGATGATCGGGCCAGATCGCTGCCATTGTCAACGTGCGCAAGCCCCATCGCGTGCCCATGCCATCAGCGGCTAAATTGCCCTTGGAGCTACAATATCCCCTGTGGACGTCTACGAAGAGATAACCCGGCTGCGGCATCAGGGGCGCAAAGGCGCGTTGGCCACCATTATTAACGTGCGTGGCTCCATCCCGTCGTTTGAGACAGCCAAAATGCTGGTGCGGGATGATGGCTCGATCGTTGGTACTATTGGCGGCGGCTGCGTGGAGGCCGAAGTGTGGCAGGCTGCGCGTGACGTGATGCAGTCGGAAAAGCCGCAGACGCTCAAGTTCAATCTGAACAATGATCCCAAATATGATACCGGGCTGGTGTGCGGCGGGACATTGGAAATCTTCGTGGAGCCTGTGCTGCCTGTCTCCGCGCTCTATATCTTCGGCGCCGGCCACGTGGCCTGGAGCCTTTACAAAGTGGCCCGCCTGGCCGGATTTGATGTAGTGGTAACGGATGATCGCGAGAGCTACGCCAACCGTGAGCGCTTCCCGGAGGCCCGCGACGTCTATGCCGACGAATACGAGCATGTGATGGCGCAACTGGCGCCCACTGAATCGGCTTACATTGTGATCGTAACCCGGGGCCACCGCGACGACATGCGCGTGCTGCGCTGGGCGGCCGAGACTCCGGCCCGGTACATCGGCATGATCGGCTCGCAGCGCAAAACCATTGCCATTTATAAGGAACTGGAAAAAGAGGGCATTGCCGCGGAAAAGCTGGCGCGCGTCTATGCTCCAGTGGGCATTGATATTGGCGCAATCACGCCGGAAGAAATCGCTGTTTCCATTGTGGCGGAGATGATTGCCATCCGGCGCAGCCCTGAAAGCCCGCTGCCGCACATGAAAAGCGCCAAGGCTGCCGAGATGCTCAAGCAGTGATACCATTTCCCAAGCGCCTGATTCAGACCGTGTGAGGCCCCCGTACAGCGCACCCCTACTTGCGCTCGAGGCCCGGGCGGCGAAACTGATTTCCAGAAGCATTTCTGGAAACATTTTCAGAAGGCGTTTTCTGAGTGCATTTTCAAGAAATAAGGAGCACTAAATCCATGCCGGTCAAAGCCAAAAGTAGTCTGGCAGTGTTGTGTTGTTCGCTAGCCGTATTCTTCTCGACGAATGCCCAGGGCCAGGCTGCGGCGGCCGCCACCAGCCCGGCCAGCGTACCTTCCAAGATCGCCTTTGTAAACATTCAGGAAGCTGTGGTCACGTGCAATGAAGGCAAGCAGGATTCCGCCGCTCTGACGCAACGATTCAGCACCAAACAGGCGGCGCTCAAGACCCAGGATGACGAACTCAAGAAGCTAAAGGACGACTTCCAGGCCACAGGCGACAAGCTCAATGAAGAACAACGTGCTGCCCGGCTCAAGACAATCCAGGACAAGCAAAAGGCCTTTGAGCGCAATTACGCGGACTACCAGGCCGAAACGCAGGAAGCGCAACAGGAGGCCGTCAACAAAATCGTCAAGAAGATGCTTCCGGTGCTGGAAAAATACGTGCTTGCCAACGGGTATACGGCCGTCTTCGATATTTCCAACCCACAGACCCCTGTCCTGTGGGTCAGGAGAGAGTCCATGATCACCAAACAACTGGTAGAGGCATACAATGCTCAACCGGCGGCCACAAGCCTCCCGGCGCCAGCGCCGTCAGCAACAACGCCGAAACCTTAACCCCGCTGCCCGTGGTTGTAGTATCGTTCCTGTATGGCGCTTGCACCTGCATTTGCGGGGGTAATTCTGGCCGCCGGCTCTTCTACCCGTATGGGCCGGGATAAGGCCCTGCTGCCGTGGCACGGTGAGACTTTTCTCTCCTCTGCCATTCGCCTGCTTCAGCCGCTTACAGACCTGGTCATTGTGGTGGCGGGAGAGAACGAAGAAAACCTGACCCCGATTGTGGACGCCCAGGCCGCCTTCCTGATCCGCAATCACAACCCTGAGCAGGGACAATTCAGCTCCCTGCAAAGAGGACTGGGAGAAGTACTCAATCGCGGCCGCGACGCCGCTATTGTTACTCTCGTGGACCGCCCAGCCCCCAGTCTGCAAACGGTTGAGCAGCTTAAAGATGAATTTCAGAAAGCGGACGACCAGATCTGGGCCGTAGTGCCGGAGTTTGGCGGGAAGCATGGGCATCCGATTGTGATCGGGCGGGAGATGATTGAGGCCTTTCTGCGCGCGCCCGTAGGCAGCAGCGCCCGCGACGTGGAACACGCGCATCAGGGCCACATACGCTATATCACTGTGGCGGATCCCTGCGTCAGCCTCAATGTAGATACGCCGGAAGACTTTGAGAAACTACATTCAGGATCGCTGACTTGAAGGCCACCAGGTTTCGCCCGCAAAACCTGTCTCCTGCCGCTCTCCAGTTCGTGGAAGCAGTTCTGGCCCTGAAGCCGAAGATCGCAGTTTTTGATTGCGACGGAACATTGTGGCAGGGGGACGCCGGCGCAGACTTCTTTTTCTGGGAAATTGAGCGCGGGCTGACTCCTCCAGAAATCGCCAAATGGGCGCTGCCGCGCTACCACGACTACAAAACAGGCAAAGTGGATGAGGAGACCATGTGCGGTGAAATGGTCACCGTGAATGCCGGCGTTCCTGAATACCTTTTGCAGCAGGCTGCGGAGGATTTTTTTTCCACCGTGGTGGAGAAAAGGATTTTTTCTGAGATGCATGAGCTCACGCGCCGCCTGGCTGAATCCGGAAGCGAACTGTGGGCGGTGAGTTCCACAAACATCTGGACCATTTGCGCCGGCGTAAGACGTTTTGATATTCCCCAGGACCATGTGCTGGCCGCGTGTGTGGAAATCAAGGATGGCCGGGCGACAGACCGGTTGGTGCGCGTGCCAACGGACGAAAGCAAAGCCACGGCCCTGCGCCAGTTTGTTGCTGAGGAAATTGACGTTTGTTTCGGAAACTCTATCCACGACGCCGCCATGATGGAGATGGCCCGGCATGCGTTTGCCATCAGTCCTTCCCAGGAACTGGAAGCAATCGCCAAGACCAGGGGATGGCAAGTATATTGGCCGATGAATAGCGAGATGACTACGACTGATTTGTGCTGAGGAGCGAGTATTTAGTCCTTAGTATTTGGTATTTAGCAAAACCTCAATTAAACGCGCTAGCCACTTTTTCTCAGCTTACCCAGCACCGCTGCCAGGGCATCCATCGCTAAATGGGAAGCGTGCAGCGAGGCGTTGGGCAAACCATCCAGGGCTTGTACAAGCTGGTCCCGTTTCAGGCTGCGTGTCTCGCTGAGTGAACGGCCCTTGATCAGCTCCGTAAGGCATGATCCGGCGGCAATGGATGCGACGCAGCCCCGTATGCGATAACGCACCTCTTCAATGCGCTCTCCGGATAACTTTACCGCCAGGTCCATGATATCGCCGCATACGGGATTCTCAACCCGCGCGTGGGCATCGGCCCCGGCGAGCTCACCCACATTGCGCGGATTTTGAAAATGGTCCAGGACCTTGTCCGAATATGACATTTATTTCTTGGCTGGACAATCTTTCCGCCCGGTGTCCGCGACACTCGCGATAAGCCATTTACCATCGGTGCGAACAAGATTGAACAGGTCGGTTCCGCAGTGGTCTACTTTGCCATCCACCAGGAACTCGAACGGAGCCCACACCACGGCCAGATCGTGATCGATCCGCACGAGCGGATGATGAATTCGCTCCTCGATATGCGTCGTTCCAGGTTTTCCCACCCGGTCTGCAAAAGCGTCAAACGTCATCTGATCTGGCTTGCCGTCCCGCATCAGCACCATCGTACCGCCGGTCAGCAACGGTTTCCTGATCGCATCTGCGTCGCGCTTCGCCATGCCATCAAACAGTGCCATGACCGGCGCCAGGACCGCCTGCTGTTCCGGTGTTTCGGCATGCAGGGAAGAAATCAGGAAACTGGTGGCTGTTGCACCAGCAAGAAAGAAAAACCAGCGCAAGGAACGAAAGATTTTCATGGCCTCGATTGTAAACTGAGGATAATTGGCAGTTCCAATATTGCAGCCTGACCTATCAACTCGGGTGCGAGGTCGGCACTCTTTTGCCCGATTCACCCATGTGAGCCCTCAGCGCCTTGGCGATCTCGATGATCGGCATGAAATCGCCGGCCACGGCAACATAAGCGATTTCTACACATATAATCGCTACTGTGCCAGAAAATTATCTTCCCCAGCGAGTAGTTTCCTTGCAGCCTAGCATTACCGTCACCCTGCGCGACCTTGATCTGCTGGACAGGCTGGCGGCCTGCACCAAATACTGCCTGGAGGTCTGCCCGGAGATCTCGCGGACGCAGTGCTCCATTGTGGAAGATTCCTGGACAACCAAAGCCGGTCCAGTTCTTGCCGCTAAACCCGATATGGTCTTGGCCTCAGTTCCCTATCAGCTTGATGCGCTGGCTGAGATCATCAAGTGCGGCATTCCATTCCTGGGCTTTGCGCCCAAGTGCCTGGTGGATGTGTTTGCCGATATCGCCGCCATTGCGCGCATCATGGGCGCAGAGGCGCGCGGCCTGGAGTTAATTGCGCGGATGCAGCGGGAGATCAATGCTGTGCGACAAGCCGCTTCCGGCGCCGATAGTCCTCTGGTTTTCTGTGAGGAATGGGGCAAGCCCCTGTTCGTCTCCCAAAGATGGGTAGCTGAGCTGGTGGAAGCTGCTGGAGGAAGATTTTTGGGTGAGCCGGGAAAGCAAGTCACGATGGAGGAAATTGCCGCGGCCAACCCTGACGTGGTAGTTGCCGCCTGGTGTGGAGCAGGAGACCGCGTTCCCCTGGAGAAGATTGTGGCCCGTGCGGGATGGGAACAGACTAAAGCAGCGCAAAATAGCCGCGTCTATTGCGTCAACGATGAGTTCCTGAACACGCCGGCCAGCACGCTGATTCAAGGACTGCAGGCGTTGGCAAGCGCGATCCATCCGGAGCTTTTCCCACCGGCCACGGGCTTGAGACGCATTGAGTGTGTGGCGTCACCGCGAGTCGCTCAGATTGAGTAATCAGGTAATAAGTCATGAAAGTTGACAAGGGCACCGTTCGGGCTCCCGAGATCGGGCGCATCTGGTTTAACTCGCCGCCGCTGAGCATGCGCCAGCTTCGCGGGCGCGTGGTGCTGATTGATTTCTGGGACTATACCTGCGTGAACTGCATCCGCACGCTGCCTTATGTCAAGGAATGGCACGCCCGCTACCAGGACAAAGGCTTGACGGTGATTGGCGTGCACACTCCGGAGTTTCTTTTTGCCCGTTACGAGACCAACGTGGAGCGCGGCATTGAAGAGTTTAGCCTCACCTATCCGGTGGTGGCGGATAGCAACAACGAACTCTGGGAGGCATTTGCCAACCGTTACTGGCCCACGAAATACCTGATCGATGGCGAAGGCTATCTCCGCTACGCCCACTTTGGGGAGGGGGCCTACGCGGAGACGGAGGAGACCATCCAGGAGCTCCTGCGCGAGATCAGTCTCGAGGTTGACCTGCCGCCCATCATGGAGCCGGTGCGTGAGAGCGATCAGCCGGGCGCCGTCTGTTATCGTGCCAGCGCGGAGCTTTATCTGGGGCACAGCCGCGGACGCATCGGAAATGAAGGTGGCTTCGTGGAAGATCGGCCCAGCCGCTATTCACATTCCGGCAAACTTGAGGAAGGAGTGTTCTATGCCGAGGGCGACTGGACGGCTACAGGCGACCATCTTGAGTCAGCAGGCGAGCCGGAGGCGCGCGTCACTCTGCGTTACTCTGCTGCTGCGGTCAACCTGGTAATGGCATCCTTTAATCCGCAGCCGAGAGAGGTGGAGATTCGTCAGGACGGTGAGCCACTTTCGCAATCCATGGCTACGGCAGACGTTCGCTTTCGCCATGGACGAAGCTACATCCCGGTCAACCGGCCGCGCATGTATTCGCTTGTGGATAACAAGAGCTTTGGCACGCACACGCTGGAATTGATTGCCCGTGAGCCCGAGGTGGCCTTGTTTGCTTTTACCTTCACCAGCTGCGTTGATTCACAATTTTCAACCACCACTCCGGGAGGCAGGACCGAATGAAGCAAGTGGTGGCCGCTCTGATCGTTCGCGGCGATACAATCCTGATCTGCCAGCGCACCCGGCACCAGCCCATGCCGCTCAAGTGGGAGTTTCCGGGGGGCAAAATTGAGCCGGAAGAGCAACCCAAAGACGCGCTCCACCGGGAACTCGATGAGGAGCTTGGCATCCAGGCAAAGATCGGTCACAAAGTAGCTGCCATCCAGCATAACTATAGAAACGGGACCAGCGTCGAGCTGCACTTTTATCTGGTGGAAGAGTACGCCGGGGAGATCCAGAACCGCATCTTCCGGGACGTCCGCTGGGTGACGTGTAAGGACTTACCCGGCTACGACTTTCTCGAAGCCGATATCAACCTGATCAAGGATCTGGCGGCCGGCACACTCAACCTGCGGACGGAACCAGGAAAGCATAGATCACCGTAAGCACTATGATGACCCCAGCAGTGATCCAGGCGATCCAGTTGAACACGCGGGAGTTCACATACTTTCCCATGAGCCTGTTTTTGTTGATGAGCAACAGCATGAAGACCAGCACCGCAGGCAGCAGAACGCCATTCAGCACCTGGGAAAGAATGGTCACCTTGATCAACGGCAATCCGGGAATGAGCGTAATCGCCGCTCCGGCGCCTACCAGGACGGTATAGAGCCAGTAGAACACCCGGGCTTCGCCGAATTTCTTATCCAGCCCCGATTCAAACCCCAAACCTTCGCAGACCGTATAGGCCGTTGAGAGCGGCAGGATGGATGCGGCAAATAGTGAAGCATTGAACAGGCCTGCGCCAAACAGGATGAAGGCATACTTCCCCGCTAGCGGGCCTAACGCCTTGGCGGCATCCGCGCCGCTGCCAATATCGCGGATGTGGGCGACATAGAGCGTGGCCGCACAGGCCACGATAATGAACCAGGCAACAATATCGGTGAAGAAGCACCCGATAATTACATCCAGCCGGGAAGCATTGTAGTGACGCGGCGTGACTCCCTTCTCCACAATGGACGCTTGCAGGTAGAACTGCATCCAGGGAGCAATGGTCGTGCCGATGGTCGCCACCAGCATGTAGATATAGGCCTTGTTCAACATCTCTGCCCTGGGTGGCGGCACAAACGTGGTGCGGACCGCCTCTGTCCATTTAGGCTCCGCCAGCACACCGGCAATGATGTAGCAAATATAAAAGAACGATGCAGTAAGAAAAATCTTCTCCACCGTCTTGTAGTTGCCCTTGATCACAATCAGCCAGACAATCAACGCGCAGATGGGCACGCTGACGTATCGCGGCACATGAAATAGCGCCATGCTCTCGGAAATGCCGGCAAATTCCGCCATGACGTTGGCGAAGTTTACGATGACCAGCGCGAACATCATGAGGAACGTAGCGCGGAGGCCATACTCCTCGCGAATCAGGTCGCTCAAGCCTTTACCGGTAACCGCGCCCATGCGGGCGCTCATCTCCTGAATCACGATCAGGGCGATGGTGATGGGGATGATGCTCCAGAGAAGTTTGTAGCCGAACTGAGCGCCTGCCTGGGAATAGGTGAGGATGCCGCCGGCATCATTGTCGACGTTTGCAGTAATAAATCCGGGCCCGATCACCGCCAGCAGGAGCAGCGTCCGGGTCTTCCAGTGCTTCAGTTTTCTCATTGGACACGCGCATACGTCGATTTGAGCTACCTGCCGCAGAATAAATGAGGGGCAGCGCTAAGAACAACCACATTCCGGAAAATAACTGGAGAATGAACAAAAAAATTGGGAGCACGAGTAAAAAGAAGTTAAATCTTGCCGCGCAGAAGGCTGATCACATCGTCTGCAGTGATGACCCCGGTCAGCCGTTTGATCTCGTCCACCACGGGCAGCACCTGCAGGTTGTACTTATCGAACATTTCCGCAACATCCGCCTCGCTGCACCCCGCGTCGCAATAGATCACATTCGTGGGGGATAGCAAGGCGAGCTTGGTTCCGGTCGGCGACAGCAGCAGGGAGACCAGCGGCACGGCCCCCACCAGCGTATTGTTCGAATCCACCAGAACGATGGTGCTGATGGATTCGGCAGGACCTTCGAACTGACGCAACTTGTCTATGGCTTCGCCCACCGTCGTATCCGGCAGCAGGGCCAGGTATTCTGTGGTCATGTGCCCGGCGGCGGTGTTTTCTTTAAAGGCCAGCAGCTCGGACACTTCCTTCCGCTCTTCCGGCTCCATCTCCTCCAGAATCTCTTCTGAGGTCTCTGCCGGCAGGTCGCCTAAAAGGTCGGCGGCAGCATCGGGGTCCATTTCTTCCACAATGTCGGCAGCTTTGTCTGAGTCCATGGAGCTCATCAGCTCCACTCCGAGCTTAGGATCGATCTCTTCCAGGGCCTCGGCGGCAACCTCCTCATCCAGGGATTCAAACACCGCTCCGCGTTCCGCTGGAGCCAGCTCCTCAAGAATGTCGGCGATATCGGCGGGATGCAGTTTGGAGAGCCGGTCGTAGTCCAGCTTGAGATGCACACGGCGGGCGGGATCGGTTTCGATCAGGTCTACTGCTTCCCACGGGATGGCCCGCTCCGGCATCCGGAGGGCCAGGGCCTCGACCGCTCCCCGGGGAGCCAGCCCTTTGAGCAGACGCCTGACGGCGCCGCGCAGACCGACATCTACCTGCCCGATCTTGATCTTCAGGCAGCCGTTGATGGGTTCGGCGCGAAGGTCAACGTCATTCACCCGGACTACCTTGCGGCCTTTTACGTCAATAATCTGCTGGTCGAGCAGGTCGCGCTCCAGCAGGAAAAATCCTTGCGAGCTGACCAGGGGAGGCCACTCGCTAACCCTGCTGGTGGCCTTTACCACGCCGCCGCCAAGGCCGGCCACCGCCTTGAAATTCAGCAGACGGTCGCCTTCAGAGGTCCTCACGATGAGGTCGGAGATGCGGCCGGCGTCCTCCTGCGGCGAAAGGGCAACTTCGCGCACGTGTCCCGCCAGCTCTCCGGAGCCATCGTAGACGGGAGCGCCGAGAATAGTGGAAAGCGCGATATCCTGCATCGCCATAACCTCAATTTGCAGAATACCCAATGAGGTTTAGAGTTTCCAGCAAAGAATGTGGGTTTTGTTCCGAAAGATCAGTTTTTTTCATTCGATGGCAACATCTGGATAGCTCTCGCCGTTTCCGCCTGCTAGCTTTGTCGCACACAGCGAATAATGTGAATCTTCTGCGTGCCGCGGGGATTCTGATGGGAGAGAGAGAAATCCATGAGCACTCAAGTTACCGATCTCCATCTGGTGCGAGATCAGTTGCTGGTCCGCCGTAAGAAGCTCGAAGCCGCAACCACCAAATCTCACGCCGTCAACCTGGTTCAACTCCTGGAAGAGGTAGATAAAGCTCTGGAACGGGTTGAAATCGGCTCCTTTGGCGAGTGCGAAGCCTGTAAGGGCGCCATGGAGACGGAGCGGCTTCTGGCCGATCCTCTCGCCCGTTTCTGCCTGGAATGCCTTAACCCAGCAGAACAGCGCGCCCTGGAGCAGGATCTGCAATTGGCGTCCCGCATCCAGGCCGGACTTCTTCCCCGGCAGGACCTGGCTATCGCCGGTTGGAAGACCTCTTATCACTACGAACCGGCTGGTCCGGTCAGCGGCGATTACTGCGACCTGCTGCACGATGGCAAGCACCTTTACTTCATGGTGGGCGACGTCTCGGGAAAGGGCATAGCGGCATCCATGCTGATGGCCAATTTGCACGCGACGTTCCGCGTCCTGGTTCCCAGCGGCCTGCCTCTGAACCAGTTGGTGGAACGCGCCAACCGCATCTTTTGTGGAAGCACTCTGCCCACCCAGTATGCCACCCTGATTGTGGGTAAGGCAGACGAGTATGGAACGGTGGAGATCTGCAATGGAGGGCATCCTGGCCCCGTCCACGTCAGCCCGAAGGGCGTGAACGTGGTCCAGTCAGAAGGCCTGCCCATCGGCTTGTTCCATGACCAGAAGTTCTCAACCACCATGCTCAAAGTGGCTCCCGGTGAGGCCCTGGTGGTCTACACCGATGGCGTCTCCGAGGCCGAGAACCCGGACGGCGCACAGTATTCAGATTCCGCCTTTAACACCCTGCTGCGCGAGTGCCATGCCCTGAGTTCCAGGGAGATCATCGAGCGCTGCATTCGGGAAGTGCTAGCATTTCGAGCAGGGTTGCCCAGACTGGATGATCAGACCATTCTGGCGCTGCAGTTCTCGCCGGATGGGCACTTCTCGCGCCAGCATTGATGAGGCGGATTGATTAAGAGCCAATCTAGGGGAAGCAACAAACGAAGCAGTTTGTGGTTAAAGCACAGGGCATGCCCCATGTCGGCGAACCTACACTTTTCAATCAGGTTGTCGGAAATCTGTTCGCCAGGAGACTTGGGCTCCGCACAGCCGCATCAGTCCTAGTGAGAATAACAAAGGATGTTTGCAGGGGCTGCGGCGATAACAGATAACACCTGGCGCCACACGGAATTTCTTCGGTGCCGCCAAGTGGCTGCGGAAAGCGCCTTGCGCCGAAGCAATGTCCAATCATCGTGAGATTTCCAGATTTCCCGAGAATCCGTTCGTAACAAACGCCACCTAGTCGAGCGAACGGTTAACTAGCAGTTCCTCGCATCACTGGCTGTCACCATCCAGCCATTTTGATATTCGCGGTGTAAGAAGATTGGTTATTAGGGATGTCAAAAATGACACGAGGGTACCAATAAGTACGCCAGAAATGAAACTGTTGCCTTTGGAGGAGTAAACGACAGTTGCAACAATGCCAGCTAGTAGCAACACCAGCGCCGTCACCCAAAACATTTTTCGCGCGTTCGAACGCACAAACTGTGCTGGCGCAATAAACCAGGCTTTTGATGCTAGCACCTCGAGTGATTCACAACAATGTCCTGCCGCCTCACGATAATACAGAGCATTGACAGTGCCATTGAACGATCCGACCTGGAAAGGCAGTAGTGTCAATGTCCCATCAGGTTGAGGCTTCGATGCTATATCACACCATGTCCGCAACAATTTGTGGATCCGCGGGCTTAATACCATGTGAGGCTGATAGCGAGCAAGAAGATCAATAACCACTGTTAGAACAGGAATTACGAAGTAATCATCTTGGAATCGCTCACGATAATATATTTGATATGGAATATGGAGATCTACTAGCGTTAAATCAGAGGCTAACAATCGCCGACAGATAGCGGCAACCTGTCGTTGAAACCAGCCCCTGTTAACTTCAGCCCAATTCTGAATTGCTTCCCAATCATGTCTTTTGGGACTGGCATTTCCGTAAGGAAACAAATGTGAAATACCCCACAGGGCGAATACTCGAAATCGATCATCTTCGCATGTGCCATCGTGGTCCAAAACTGTTTTTATTGTGCTGAGATGCTTAATATCGCACACAGACCTAAATTCCTCACTCGTGATGATCCCAGCATCTACACCTCGCGCTAAAGCTGTTATCACCGATCCCCATAGAAACAGCCAGTCGCCTGCAGATTCGGGAAGATCCTCCGAGTTGTTGGCATAATGAAAAGTGAAGACCTCTACCGTCTGATCACCACGAAAACAATCCAGCGGCGATGTCTGGGGAGCCCGCAAGGACCTAATTGTTTCAAAAAATGTCTTGCCAATCTGTTTTGCTCTTTCCTCAGTAAAATCTTGACGCAAGTCACCATCAATTTTTATGTCACAACCAATAGCATGCCTTTTGTGTTGATCTGACAATGCGCTGATGACACCCCGAGCCGCTGCGGTCGCCCTCAGCCCATGACAGTTCCGAAGAAGAGTTTGCGACTGCTGCCAGAACTTGGAATCTGCCCTTTGAAAAAGGTCCATCACGGCCAAATCAATGAAGTTCCATAAACGAAGCACTAGGCATCCCCACGTTTTGACCGGCAGCCCCCACTCTTCCGAGGATAATTGAACGAATTCGCTGGCATACTTGCATGTTGAGAGGAGTTCCAGAGCAGAAGAAGTACCAAAAAAACCAAATTGGCCAATTTCTCGCCGTTGACCAGTTAAAGCCTGAAGATGTTGTCCATATGCTACACACCGACTTAATCGATCGCGCAACTGCGCGTCGTCAACAGCTTCGTGAAGGCGCACCGGCAGACGATGACATACCTTCAGCTCATCAGCGAGCGCCCGCTGGAAGCTCTGCAAGCCGGCGACGAAATCGATCCAATACCCTGGCCGGAGCGTCTTGAAAGGCCCTCTGCGTCGGCGCACCGGTGCAGAACTATTGGTTGTGAAAATAGATAGAAGCACCAAATTCCCCTACTGCATGCGTAATTCCCAAGCTTGCTGTATTAACTGCACAATATCATCAGTAGTCAGATCACCGATCGATATTCTGAAGTCATCCCATGTTCCCCTAATGGTTTCTCCTATTACAGTCGGCTGTTGTTGCTTATTCACATTATTGCTAGGGGAAGTCAAGTATACGCGCAACAGCGCAGCATCGTTCAAATCTCGAACTGAGCGCGTTGAGCCTATCACAATCTCTGGCCCGTTAATGTCAGCCAGTGTGCCACCGGCCCGCGTCTCCGCAGTCACTTGCTTGCAGTATAGTTGCGAGAGTGCGTCCAGCACACTGTGATTCACGTCTTCGGACCCACCCTGAACAATAAGCCCTTGGGGCGGGCGTGCATCGGCAACGGACCTGAAGAGACTTGCTGTTTGCTCAACCGCGGCTTCGTGCTCAGCGGGCGGAGCCGATAGAGAAAACCAGGAAACGCCGCGTTGAGCGACCTCCGACTGGATTGCTGAGCGAATGAAATGTCGTAGTACAGACAAGCGACCACCAGCCCAGTTCCGCTCAGGAAGATCGCCAATTTCCTGAAAGAGATAGCGCTCTTCTGCGCTAAGAATTGCTTGTGGTGGCTCCTCACAAATCCAGTCAGTATGTATAAATCGAAGGATATCAAACGACACCGGTAACACGTGAAAGTGAGCGTGGATGTGACCTGGGTTGGGCAACTGAAAGCGACAGATCGCAGATCGACCATGCTCATAAACTCCGACTTCTCCAAACAGATGCCGGATTCGGCGGCTTGCTTCTTGCTGCAAAAGCAAAACATGCGCTTGGACCATTTGAGGCAAGTCGAGAAAAGAACCTATATGCATCTTGGGTGCCACGAGTAAATGCCCCACAACGATCGGCTTTTCGTCGCACATCACGCGAGCGTGGGGCGTTTCGAGTAGTACTACGTCGTCGGCAGTGGGTAAACAAAAAGGACAGTCCAGCATAGAGCCTATTGGTGCTTCTGACACGCCACCGTCTTCTTGTAGCGCTCGACAATTTTCTGAACACATGAAACCGAATCTACAGGTCTTGGTCCAAAAGCAGTCTCATAAGAGAGCATCACACCGTGTGCTCCTTCGTCTATCCAGTGAGCGAGGTCACAAATTTCTGCCCTGGTAGGAAACGAGAATCTCTCCAGCCCTTCTACAAGTTGAGTCGCAAGAATCCAAGGCTTGTTTGCAATGTGCGATGTTGTTGCAATCGTGTGGACCGCGGCAGGCAGTTCTTCCCATGGCATCGCGAGCGCAAGATCGCCCCTGCCAGCCATAATGGCGTCTGCTGCGTTTACAATGGACGTAATGTTGCCAAGCCCCTCGGCAGTTTCGATCTTTGCAATGAGGGGCAAGCACGCTTCTCGCATTCCAGAGCGAAGCCGTTCGATTGGTTCAGTATCTGCGACGAATGAAATAGCGATCGCGTCAAACATTTTACTGCTCCGAATAGCAGAGAAATCGGCGAGATCTTTGGCGGTAAGGGACTCTGGATGAAAGCTCTTGCTCCGCACGACGATTCCGCGGCCTGGGTGAATCACTCCGTCACTTTCGGGAGCACAAATGATCCCATTGGGCATGACCTCAACCACGGAAAGGAGCAACGCCCCATCACCCTCAATGATGACATCCCCGGGGCTCATTATCTTAAAGTAACTTGCTGTTTGGACCTTTATGCACCTGGGAACTGAGTTGAGATTGGAAACTTGGTCTGTTAATAAGAGTCGTTCACCTTTCGTGACAGGAATGTCCTTGATTTCATCTAGGCGCGCAAACCGACATTTTTCTCCTTGCAGATCAGCAACAAGGAATAGGTCTTTCCCCAGATTTCGGGAAATCGTGCGAATCTGGTTTGCTCTTTCGATCTGGAGTTCCGGCGTCCCGTACGAGAACGTTAATCGCGCCCCTGTCGCACCAGCGGCGATCAGGTCGCGAAGCGTGCTATCTTCCTTAGTCTGAGGTCCGTATGTAAACCAGACCTGCGGATATGGCGCATCATACATATCAAATCTCCTCGCGGTTTCGTATATCATAGCCTCTTAGCGGGCTTTGTCAGAAGAGCGCGAAGCAGCAAGCCAACACATCGGTGGTGCTAATGAGCCTCGTCGCAATTGATGGGCAAAGAGGAACGGGCAAATCGCAACTCGCCGGCAATCTGAGGGATCACTTTGGGTGTCGCGTTCTGGAAATCGGGCCAGTCTTCCGATTAATTGCATGGCTCATGTACAGTCGGAGTCTCACAAATGTTGAAGATACGTTTCAGCCGCTAGAAAAAGCATTCGAGACTGAGTTTATACGTCTGGACCCCCTCTCTTCCTCAAGAATTTCTGCCATGCGAATCGAAATTCGAGGCCATGACTCGGATCAGGCTTTGTGGCAGCCCGTTCTCGATAATATTTTGCGTGAAATTATCCAAGCACCAAATGCAATCGCTCGCGTGCGTGATCTGATACGTTGTTTAGCACACGGAGATCGCGTGGCAGTGATCGGCAGAGAGGCAGGTGTTGAATTCTTTCCAGATGCCTCGCTGAAGCTGTTCTTGGAAGCTAAAGAAGAAGTTCGGACTCTTCGCAAAAGAAGGCAGACCTCCAAATTGCATCCCGTCTTGTGTGACACTTTTTCGGTCGACTCCCCCGAACGGGCCACTAAATGGAAGAATGCTAACGGGGTCTTGCGACTTGATACGACGCAGTTAACATCTGCCGAAGTGTTTGACTGCGTCTCGCGACTTATACATGATCGGCTACAGTGGCACAATCCGCCGGCCTGATTATTTATCAAGATACGGATGTGGTGATCAGTAGGAGGAAAATGAGCGCTGAGTTAAGTGGGCTTGATGTGTGGCAACAAAAAATCGTGAATTGGCAAAAGGAAAACTTTCCTACGTGTCAGGACTGGGAGTTGGCATTGGGAGTTTGTGAAGAGGCTGGCGAACTCGCTGACTGCGTACTGAAGATCCATAGGAAACTTCGACTCAATGAATATACCGAGCAACGATTGCAGGATGCCATAGGGGACATCATTGTTTACTTGTTTGGACTCTGTCACTCGAAAGGATGGAAGCTAAGCGACGTTATCGAGACAACCGGGGAAGATGTACTCAAGCGTAGCTGGCGAGCGTGAATTGTTCTTCGCTTGCGGCCGGGGGGCAGAAACGTCTAGCTGCTCTCTCGACCAACGGCACCTTGATTGTGGCCGGAAAATGCAATCACTTAAACCAATTGGGAAAAATATGGCCGACTCTAACTCAAACTGGCTGAAGCAGTTATCTACAAAGATCAAGACAGCTGCAGAATTTCTACAGGTTCTCTGCACAGAAGCCCCGATGATCTCAGAACTGAATTTCCGTACATATCTTCTTTCGCCCAGATTAGATGAGCGGCTCAGGAAAAAAGAAGTTATTGAAGACGCTGTTTTGGCAAAAGCCGAGAAATTTAAAGATGATTACGGCGGGGGCATCTGGGATGCGGTACTTAGAATTCTGATGCATAAGGGGGAGTGTTTGCCTGAGTCCCTCCTGGACCAAGCGATCATCCATAACCATGATCCCAGAGAGCGTTCATTTAGTATCACAAATGAGGAATTTGTGGCGCAAGGAGCAGATGCGATCATCAGAAGTCTTGAGGATGATGAGGGGCTTGCAGTCTGTTCGCGAGTCCGTATACGGAGCGGGTATTCTGCACATTTGCCGATGATTGATTTCGCTTGCCAACCCACACTAGCGAATCGTGGAGCGGTTGAACATATGCTAAGAGCTATTGATCAGCCCGGCGTAGTCTTAAATTCCGGTGATTCATAGTAAGCGTCAGAGGAACCGCAGACTTTTCGGCGAGCAAAATCTCTGCTAGTGACACTCGGGTGAATTAGGGGCGCGGCTTTGCCAAGCAGCGGGTGTCAGTTCCGAGAGTCTCTGAATCGGGCAATC